>ERZ773060.68-NODE-68-length-54022-cov-6.62938_pt1 | contig 54022 bp, 58 predicted proteins | sample MGYA00580628_ERZ773060 | MGnify/ENA primary metagenome ERZ773060 (study PRJEB29015, sample SAMEA2738019) | human oral metagenome | biome: human oral; feature: human-associated habitat; material: dental | place: China | collected 2045 ... | reverse complement strand
CTCACCCCCGGCTACATCGGCTCGCGCGGCGCGCGCATCGGCGGCGAGTTTCGCTATTTGCAGCCCAAATACACAGGCAGCGTAAACGTTAAATATATGCCGCACGACAGCAAACGCGGCTTAAACAACCGCGCGGCGCTAAGCCTGAAACACAGCCAAACCTTCACATCCAAGCTCACAGGCGGCATCGATTTCAACCAAGTTTCCGATGACGACTACTACCGCGATTTTGCAGGACGCAACGAGTTAGCCGAAAGCACCAACCTCAACCGCAAAGCATGGCTAAACTACCATCAAGACCTATGGGGCGCGCCGTTCAACGCAGAATTGATGGTGCAGAAATACCAGATTCTCAACGACTCCAACGGCAACAAAAACCCCGTGTATTCCATCTTGCCGCGCTTGTCTGCCACTTGGGCAAAAAACATCAACCCCCACGCCGAGCTAGACATCAAAACGCAGTTCACCCGTTTTGACCACAAAGACATGCAAAGCGGCAACCGCGCCGTGATTTACCCCAGCATCCAATGGGATTTCCACAATACATGGGGTTATGTGCGCCCCAAAGTGGGCGTGCACGCCACGCGCTATTGGCTGGACAAATTTGGCAGCCTGAATTCGCGCAACACCTCGCGCATTTTGCCGATTGTCAATGTGGACAGCGGCATCACGCTGGAACGCCAAGCCAAGCTGTTTGGCGGCAGCTTCGTGCAAACCGTTGAACCGCGCCTGTTCTACAACTACACCCCATCCAAATCGCAAAACGATCTGCCCAATTTTGACTCCTCGCTTAACGATTTCAGCTACGACCAATTGTTCCGCGAAAACATCTATTCGGGCAACGACCGCATCAACGCCAACAACAGCCTATCGGCAGGCTTGCAAACCCGCTTTCTCAACCCCAACACAGGCTATGAATACTTCCGCGCAGGCGTTGGCGAAAAATATTATTTCACCCGCGATGAAGTCGCTCTTTCAGGCAGCCTGAATCAAAACGAGCGTAAAAACGGCGACATCGTTGCCTTTGCCAGCGGGCAAGTTGCCCCCAGCTGGTATGCCGACAGCAACTGGCATTGGAGCGCCGACAACAAAGCCACCCAGCGCTACGACTTGGGCATCCGCTACAACCCCGAAGCAGGCAAAGTGTTGAGCGCACGCTTCAAATACGGGCGCAACGAAGAAATCTATTCAGGCTTTTACGACAAACTGCGCCACATAGACCTTGCCGCGCAATGGCCATTAAGCAGCAACCTATACGCCGTGGGACGGCTCAATTACAGCACCTCCCCCCGCGCCATCTTGGAGCAAACCGCAGGGCTGGAATACAAAAACCCCTGCGGCTGTTGGAGCGCGAGCTTTGTTGCCCAACGCTATGTAACCGAATGGCAGCCCGTGCAAGACAAATACAAATACAAAACCGCCTTCTTCTTCACTTTGCAGCTGAAAGACCTCAGCAACGCAGGCACCAACGCCCAAGAGCAACTGCGCCTAGGCATCCCTGGCTACACCAAAACCAACGAGGTAAACAAATGAACCGCAAAATCGTCCCCCTAATCCTAGCCGCCACACTTGGCATCCCGTTTCAGGCTGCCCAAGCCGAAATCAAACCGCTGAACCGCATTGCGATGGAAGTCAATTCCAGCGTGATTACCTACCGCGATATTGAGCGCACCGTGCGCGAGCTTAAATCGCGCAACGCAGGGCAAAACATCCCCGAAGAGCAATTTGTTCAGGCTGCCAAGCAACGCCTGTTGGAACGCGCCCTGATTGCCGATGCCGCCCGCCAGCAGCAGCTCAAAGCCACGCCCAGCGGCATCGACGACGAACTCAAACGCCGCGCCGCCTTGGAACACACCACCGTAGAAAACCTATACAAAAAAGCCCAAGCCAACGGCTACACCCGCGAAGCCTACCGCCTAGAAGTCGCCAAAGACGTGCTGGCGGATTATCTGTTAAGCGATTTGAACAACAATGTAAACATCAGCGATGCCCAAATCAACGAAGCGCTAAAAAGTGGCGCAGCCCTGCCGCAAGGCACGCCCTATCCCGTGTACACCATCCGCCGCATCATCTTGCAAGCGGGCAACCAAGCCAACATGGGCGCGGTAGAAAAACGGATGCAGCAAATCGCCCAAGCCATCCAACAAGGCAGCGACTTTGCCACCATCGCCAAACGTTACTCGCAAGAAGCCGAAGCCGTGAACGGCGGGTTGCACGAAGTAAGCGACGATATGCTGCCTGAAAACGTGGAAAAACTGATTCACCAAATGCAGCCCAACCAAATCACTTCGCCGCAGCGCGTGGGCACAAGCTGGCAAATCGTGCAACTGGTATCCAGCCGCACCGAAAACGACCCCGCCAAAATGCAACGCGAAGCCGTGCGTCGCCAGCTAGTGCAACAAGCGCGACAAGCCAACCAAGCGCAATTTGTGCAACAGCTACAACAAAACGCCGTAGTGCGCGAGTATTAAGTTTATAGAGAGGCAGCCTGAAAACATGAAATAGCGTTTTCAGGCTGCCTAAAATATATTTGAACGAGTAAACAGACGCGCAGCAACCTAAGGCAGCCTGAAAAATAAGAAATGCCGTCATTCCCGCGTAGGCGGGAATCTTGTTTGATATTCAGAAATAATTGTAAAAACAAAATGTTGTTTAAGATTAACCAAGATTCCCGCCTACGCGGGAATGACGGGCGTTACTATTTTTATTTTGATTTTAGGTTTTGCAAAAGTTTCAGGCTGCCTGATTATCTATCCCTCAAAGGCAGCCTGAAAATAGCCCGCAGCCCAACCCCATTTTCAGGCTGCCTCCCTTTCCCTCTCCACCCCACAAGGACAAAACATGAAACTGCTCATCATCGGCAACGGCGGCCGCGAACACGCCCTTGCATGGAAGCTCGCCCAATCGCCCAAAGTCGCCATTGTTTACGTCGCCACGGGCAACGCAGGCACCGCCGCCGAGCCCAAGCTGCGCAATCTCGCGCTCACCAACCACGCTGATTTAATCGCCTTTTGCCAACAAGAAAACATCGCCTTCACCGTGGTTGGACCCGAAGTGCCGCTTGCCGCAGGCATCGTGGACGATTTTCGCGCCGCAGGGCTGCCGATTTTCGGGCCAACCCGCGCCGCCGCCCAGCTGGAAAGTTCCAAAGATTTTGCCAAAGCCTTTATGCTGCGGCACGGCATTCCCACCGCGCAGTATCAAACCTTTGAAAACGCGCCCGCAGCGCACGATTATGTGAACCAAAAAGGCGCGCCGATTGTGATTAAGGCGGACGGCTTGGCAGCGGGCAAAGGCGTGATTGTTGCCATGACTTTGGACGAAGCGCACGAAGCCATCGACGATATGCTGTTGGGCAACAAAATGGGCAACGCTGGCGCGCGCGTGGTGATTGAAGATTTTTTGCAGGGCGAAGAAGCCAGCTTTATCGTGATGTCCGATGGCGACAACGTGCTGCCGATGGCAACCAGCCAAGACCACAAACGCTTGCTGGACGGCGATAAAGGCCCGAACACGGGCGGCATGGGCGCATACAGCCCCGCGCCCGTGGTCAGCGATGCCGTGTATCAGCGCGTGATGGACGAAATCATCCTGCCCACCGTTCGCGGCATGAAAGCAGACGGCATTGAATTCACGGGATTTTTATACGCGGGCTTGATGATAGACGCGGCAGGCGCACCGCGCACGATTGAGTTTAACTGCCGCTTTGGCGATCCCGAAACGCAGCCAATTATGAGCCGCTTGGACAGCGATTTGGTGGATTTGGTTGAAGCCGCGTTAAACCGAAAATTAGACAGCGCAAGCGCGCAATGGAAGCCGCAAACCGCCGTGGGCGTGGTGCTTGCCGCGCAAAATTATCCCGACACACCGAAAAAAGGCGATGTCATCCACGGCATCGACGCGGCGAACCAAATCGGCAAAGTGTTCCACGCGGGCACGGCGCTGAACGAGCGCGGCGAAGTCATCACCAACGGCGGGCGCGTGCTGTGCGTGGTGGGCTTGGGCGATGATGTTGCCGCCGCCAAACAGCGGGCGTATCGGGCGTTGGCAGAGGTTCGGTTTGACGGGATGCAGTATCGGACGGATATTGCGGATAAGGCGATGGGACGGTGAGGGGGGGATGGTGTTTCAGGCTGCCTCTCTTGCATTCAACAAACGCATGAGGCAGCCTGAAAAAGCGTAAACAACGCGGTGGGTTCCTACACATCATACCCAACGAGACGCAGCATAGGTATCGGAGAAACACATGGAATCGCTTTGGACTGAAACACTACGCTTATATATTCGGCACACCATTAGCCCGGACGGGCGCGATACCTTTGAATCCACGCCTCAACTTGCAAAAGCCTTGCAGCGTGTTGCCAGCCGCCCATCGGGCGACACGCTGCTGGATTTGGGCTGCGGCTGGGGCGCTTCGCTGAAACCGTTTGCCAACCATTTTGCGCATATTATCGGCGTGGATTGCAATGCTGAAAATCTGCGGACAGCACGGCAAAAATATCAGGAAATGCCGCATATTTCGTTTATGCAGGGCAATCTGTTGCAGCTGCCATTGCCGCCCGGCTCGGTGGATTTGCTGGTTTCTTCGCTGATGCTGCATCAAGTATCGGATGCAGACCAGCTTGCGCTTTTTCAGAAAATCCATTCGTGGCTGAAAGATGACGGAGAAATGGTGTTTGCCGATGAGCTGATTCTGTTTGACCCGAAGCAGAACCGGAACGCTTTAACCGCGTTTACCGCTATTTGCTGGCAAACACCACGCCAAAAGACGTTTACGAACAGCAAATCAAACCCTATCTGACAGATGGCTATGTTTACACTTGGCAGGACATGAAAGCCAACACCCCGCCCGAATTTTGGTTTCATGTGCTGCCTCATCTTCAAACCAAGCTCCATGCTGCCAATCTTGTGTTACGCGAAGTGAAGGAATTAACGCCTTTTTTTGGGCTGTTTAGAGTAACCAAGCAGGCGTAGGCTATTGCCGTGCAAAACATAATAAAGCAGCCTGAAAATCCATTCAGGCTGCTTTGTTTTTATTCTCTTATTAACGCTGCGGCGCAACGGGCGCGGAAGCGGGTTGCGCTTTTTGTTTGGCCGCTTCTTTTTCCTTGCGCTGCTGCTCGCGGATAAAGGCGCGGCTTTCGCGCGTGCGCTTGGCTTTGGCGAGCGCGCCGTCGATGCGTTCAATCAGCGGTTTTTTCAGATGGTTTTTCGCTTGGGCAAGCGGTGCGCTTGTCAGCAAGCCGAATGCGGCAACAAGGGTGATAAAGGATTGGCGTTGCATAGTGTTTCCTTTCGTTTGTGGCAGCCTGCACAGCGTAGTGGAGTTGCGAAGCTAAAGCGGGCCGGGGCTATTTTACTGCGTTTCATCGTCTGATTTAATGGTGTGGGGCTCATCAAGGGCAGCTAAAACCGTAAAGCCAAGCTACCAACACGGCGGCAGGATAAGCCCCCACCAATAGCTGTATTGGAGCATCAAATAAACGGGCAGCCCGATTAAAAACAAACCCGTGCCGCCAAACAGCATAATGGGCAGCGCGGCAAGAACGGCGGCCAGCAAAGCGAAAGACAAAGCCAGCCCGAGTAGCGCAAGAATGCCGTAACCCACAACTGTCAGTATGAAATCCAGCATTTCAGGCTGCCTTTTGTTTACGATGCCAGCAGCACAATCACGCTATACACGCAAACAAACGCCGCCACCGCCATCATGCGTTTGAGCGCAGAAGGATTGGGCAGCGGGACCAACCAACTGTCCGCCGCGCCCGCCAAGCCGCCCAGCGAGAATAGGGCGATGGCGTAGTCAAACCAGCGTGCGGCAGCCTGAAAATCGGTGGCGCCAAATTGGGCGTTAAACGCGGCGTTGCCTTGCGTTTTGCAGTAAATGCCTGCGCCCAGCGCGGCAAGGCACGCAACGGCGGCAAGGGCAAAGGGCAGGGGGCGTTGCATGGTTCGGTCTCTCTTTTTTTGGTAACAGGGTTAATCGGGTTGCCATGCGGTTTTAGCCTCGCAGCAGCTCGCGTTGCTCATTTTAACTTCGTTGAAGCCTGCGGCTTTCAGGCTGCCTGACGGCGTGCTAACGGCATTCCGCCAGCACCGCGCCCGCCGCCAGTTCGTCCGTGTTCAGTTTCAGCATTTCGTGCAAATGAACGAAGTCGGCTTCCAGCGCGGCGACTTTTTCAGGCTGCCGATACCAATCCAGCAGCGCGGCGGCGAGTTTTTCGGGTGTTGCATCGGCTTGCAGCAGCTCGGGCACGGCATCTTTGTTTAACAGAATATTCGGCAGCCCAACGTGTGGTACTTGAATTTTGCGCTTCACCAGCCAATAAGTGAGCGCGGAAAGTTTGTAGCTAATCACCATCGGGCGTTTGCACAACGCCACTTCCAGCGTTGCCGTGCCGCAGGTAACCAGCACCACATCCGCTGCGGCGCACGCCAATTCAGTGCGCGCCGCTTGCAGGCGAATGGGCAGTTTTTCAAATTCAGGCTGCGCCAGAAAATGCTGCAAACGCGCGCGCGCGGCGGCGGTGGGGTAGGGCGAGATGAACTGCGCGTTGGGCAGCTCGCGCAAAACAAGCTGCGCCGTGCGAAAGTAAATCGGCGCCATTTGGTTGATTTCGTTTACTTGGCTGCCCGCCAGCAGCACGAACACGGGCGTATCCGCCGCCAGTTTCAGGCGTTCGCGCGCGGCGGATTTGTCGGGCTGCATCGGCAGCGTTTGCGCCAGCGGATGCCCTACAAACAACGCCTTGCCGCCCGCCGCTTGGTATAACGGGGCTTCCATCGGGAACAGGCACAGCACTTGGTTTACTTGCTGCACAATCTTGTTCACACGTTCGCGCTTCCACGCCCACACCGAGGGCGAAACGTAATGCACGGTGGGGATGCCCGCCGCTTTAAGTTGCGCCGCCACGCCGAGATTGAAATCGGGCGCGTCAATGCCCACAAACACATTGGGGCGGATTTGCTTTAACCGCGCCACCAGTTCGCGGCGGATTTTGAGGATTTCGGGCAGCCGCTTGATGACTTCGGCATAGCCGCGCACGGCAAGGCGTTCTTGGTCAAACAGGCTTTGGCAGCCCGCTGCCGTCATGCGCGCGCCGCCGATGCCGACAAATTGGGCATCGGGGTGTTGTTTTTTGATGGCTTCGATGAGGTGCGCGCCGAGCAGGTCGCCCGAGGCTTCGCCTGCGGACAGGGCGATGATGAGTGGTTGGGACATGATGGTTTTTGAATAAGCAAGAATGGGGCTATTTTAAAGGAAATCGGGCAGAGGCAGCCTGAAAATGTGGGCGGAGCGGGTTTTCAGGCTGCCTTGGTTTGGGGGGCTGTTGGCAACCAATATTTTGACGGCTTTTGCGCCCTGAAACGGCATCGGCCATTTTATGACGCAAAAGCCGCCGCAAGCATTGGTTAACAGCCCCTAGAAAATCTGTTGCCTTTGGCGGGTGAGCGTGAAGCCGTGTCCGTCGGCGTTTTGGCAGGTGATGCCGTGCGGCAGGCTGGGTGCAGCGCCAGTTTTTTCTGCGCCAGGTTTCGCCGTTTGCCAGCGATGCTGCGCCGAGGTAGCGGAGTCGGTCGTTTACGCAAAAGGCGCGGGCTTCACCTTGGTCGTCTATTGCAAAGCGGTAGTGCCAATCGCCGTTGCCGCAGGCTTCGGGGCGCACGGTATGCGGTTGAATGTTGTTTTCGCTCCGGTGGATTTCGCAGACCACGCCGCTGATGTATTGCGGATAGCCGCCGCATCGGATATTGCCGTTGTCGCTGCCGAACCAGATGTCGGGGTGGACGATCAGGGCGTGTGCGGGGGCGAAGCTGAGCAAGAGTGCGGTGAGTGCGGCGGTGGGTTTCATGGGGGTGCCTTTCGGTTGGCTGGGATTTTGTGGTTTTGGCTTCGCCGCTTCGCTGCGCAGGCTGCCTTGGGATGGTTTCAAGGCAGCCTTTGCGCGTGCATAAAAGGCAGCCTGAAACGGTATTCACTCCCCGTTTTCAGGCTGCCTTGCCTTCCCCGCCTTCAATCCGCCACGTTCACATATTTCAACGCCACAAACTGCTTCTCGCTGTCCACTTCGCTCACCGCCAGCTTGATTAGCGTTTTGGGCGCGATTTCCAGCGGGATGCCCGTAGCGCGCGCCACCAGCGGCAGGCCGTCGATGCGCACGAGGTCGTCTTTCAACACCGTGGCGTTGATTTCGCGCACGTTTTCCTGTTCCAGCCACACCAGCGACCAATAGCTTTCTATGTTGTCTTGGAACTCGCGGTAGGCGGCGTAGGTGGTTTCAAACGCGGTTAGCTCGGTAAACAACGCGCTGTCGTTTTTGCCAAAACGCGGAGGCGTGTTTTGCAGCAGTGTTTGCAGTTGCTTTTGGTTCACATAATCGCAGGCGCGGCGCAAGGGCGAGGTAAACCAGCCGTAATGCTGCACGTTCATGCCGATGTGTGGCTCGGATTGTGTGCTCATGCGCACGCGCCCGCTGGGCTGCACGCGAAAAATGCCGCTGATGTCGTTATCGTGCAGCATTTGCGCCCATGTGGTGTTCGCCAAAATCATCATTTCGCTCACCAGCGTGTCAATCGGCGAACCGCGCTCGCGGCGGGTGATGTGTACTTTGCCTTGCGCGTCCAATTCAATGCCGTAGTCGTATTTTTTCGGCGTGGCGGGGTCTTCGTAGCGGTCGCGGCGTTTTTGCAATGTGTAAGCTAAATTCAGCAGGTAAATCAAATCGGCATGATGCGGGAACTGCGGCTCAGCGGCATTGCCGATGCCAGTTTCGCTGTTGAAATGCGGCTCGATGTCTTGAATGCGCAGGTTGGTTTCGATGAACACGCGCTCGATTTTGGTTTCGGGCGCGGAAAGCTCGCCCTTGGCGGATACGTTGAAATACACGCTGAATGCGGGCCGCGCCGCGCCGGCGTCCAGGCTGAACGTGCCAATCCAGCTTTCAGGCAGCATGGTGATTTTGTGCGCGGGGTAGTAAACGGTGGATTGGCGCTGGAAAATGATGCGCTCCATTTCGCTGTCGGCTTCAATGGCAAGCACGGGCGCGGCGATGTGGATGCCGATGCGTTTGGCGCCGCCGCCCAAGTCTTGCACGGAAAGCGCGTCGTCCACTTCGCTGGTGTCTTGGTCGTCAATGGAAAAGGCGATGATGTTTTCGGCAAGGGGCAAATCGTTTTCAGGCTGCCTTGGCGCGGCAACGTGGTCAAAGCCGATTCCTTGCGGAAAGTTTTTGTATTCAAAGCGTTGCACTAAATAATCGGGCAAGGCTTGGATGGCACCGATATGTTTGGCAAGCTCGTAGGCGGAAAGTTTGAGCGCATCGGCAGCTTTACAAAAGGCTTTGTAGGACAGCGCTTGCTTATCGGGCGCGTGCAGAATTTTGGGCAAATCGGCGGCGATGGCATCGGGCAGGCAGCCTGAAACCATGCTATCCGCCCATGCTTGCATTTGCGCTTCTTGCTCGGCCTTGCGCTGCATGGTGGCAAGGGCTTGCTGCAAAATATCGGCAGGCGCGGCGCGAAAATTGTTTTTGCCTTTTTTGTGAAAATACATCGGCGCGGCGTATAGCGCGATGATGGTGGCGGCAAGCTGGGTTTTGCTGGTTTGGCTGCCAAAATATTCGGCGGCGGCTTGTTCGGCGGAAAATTCGTCTTCGCCCACGGCTTCCCACAGCAGCGCGGTGTCTATTTCGGCGGCTTCGCTTTGCGCGGCGGATAAAAAGGCATCCATGTCGCCATCAAATTCAATGAATGCGCTGGCGGCTTTGATTTTGACGCGCTTGCCGTGTTGCGTGTCGGCTTGGTAGGTGGCGTCGTTTTTTTGGACGATGCTGGCAACTTTCAGGCTGCCGCCGTCTTCGTAGAAAATGTTCATGGGCGTTTTAAAAGGCGTGGCTAAAAGGGGGCGATTATAGCCCAAAGGCAGCCTGAAAACCGATTGGGCAGATGATTTGGGCTGAATTGAGCAGATATGAAAAAACCCTGTTCGCTTAGAACAGGGTTTTGGGTATTTGGTGCCCAGGGTCGGACTCGAACCGACACACCTTGCGGCGGGGGATTTTGAGTCCCCTGCGTCTACCAATTTCGCCACCTGGGCAGGTGTTGAAGTGCGCCATTTTACGGATTTTTACGGGGGTGTCAAACAGTATTTGGATGGGGATGGGTAGGGGGTTGTTTGGTATGGGGATTTTGTTTTAAGGGCTGTTTGTGCAAAATCTATTGCTACCAATAGAGCGATGGTGGTTTGCTGACGTTTTACTAATCTGCACACTATCGTTTTATGTGGCTGGCGTTTAAGGCAACCTGAAAATGGGTTACTGCTTTGTGGTTGGCTTTTGGGTGTAGTTTTAACCATGCGCTTCATGCCAGCGGGGCACTTACTTTTCTTTGCTTCGCCAAAGAAAAGTAAGCAAAAGAAAGGCGACCCCGACGTGCAGGTTCGCTGCGTGAACTTCCCTCACTCCGCATCCTTTTTTCGGCGCGTGCGAACTAGTCGCACTTCGTGCGCCGTCGGACAAGCGCACGCTTTTTTCCGAAAAAAGGATGCTGCGTTCGGCTGGACGTAGAGGAGTGGCAGCAGCATTAAACATTTGTGAAGCGTTAGGCAGCCTGAAATCCAATCCATCCAGTAAAAAAACCGTTTGGTTCAACATCAAACGGTTTTGTTTTTCAGGCTGCCTTTGGTTTCGCAAGGTTTTCAGGCTGCCTCATCTGCCAGTTTTTTCAATTCGTACACCAAATCTAGGGCTGCGCGGGCGGTTAAGTCGTCGGGGTGGATGTGGCGCAGTTTTTCGGCTAGGGGGTTGGGCGGGGGCGTGGGGCTGGCATCGTGTTCGGCATCGTGTTCGGCATCGTGTTCGGCATCGTGTTCGGGCTGGGGGGCGAACATATCCAGTTGGGGATGCTGTTGCGCGGTTTGGGCTTCTAGCGCGGCGAGGTGTTTGCGGGCGGCGTTGAGCGTGCGGCTGGGGATGCCTGCCAGTTTGGCAACGGCAATGCCGTAGCTTTTTTCGGCGGGGCCGGCTTCTATGTGGTGCAGGAACACGATGTCTTGCCCTTGTTCTAGCGCGGATAGGTGCATATTGAATGCGCTGGGGTGGTTTTCAGGCAGCCTTGTGAGTTCAAAATAGTGGGTGGCAAATAGGGTGAGCGATTGGTTTTTGCTAATCAGATGCTCGGCGATGGCTTGGGCAAGGGCGAGCCCGTCGAAGGTGGATGTGCCGCGCCCGACTTCGTCCATCAACACGAGGGATTGGGCGGTGGCGTGGTGCAGGATGTAGGCGGTTTCGGACATTTCTACCATAAAGGTGGAGCGGTTGCCTGCCAAATCATCCGATGCGCCGATGCGGGTGTGGATTTGGTCTATGGTGCCGATGGTGGCGGCTTGGGCAGGGATGTAGCTGCCTGTGTGGGCGAGCAGGGTGATGAGCGCGACTTGGCGCATATAGGTGGATTTGCCGCCCATGTTGGGGCCGGTGAGCAGGGTGAGGCGGCGGCTGGGGGTGAGCTGGGTGTGGTTGGGGGTGAAGTGTTGGACTTGTTGTTCTACTACGGGGTGTCGCCCGTTTTGGATGTGTAGGCTGCTGTGGTCGGTGAACTGGGGGCGGGTGTAGTTTTGGCTGCGCGCGGTGTGGGCAAAGCTGTTGAGCACATCCAGCGTGGCGGCGGCGCGGGCGCTGCGTTGGATTTGCGGTAGGTGGGCTTGCAGCTGGCGCAGCAGTTCGTCGTAGAGTTGTTTTTCTAGGGCGAGGCTGCGTTCTTGGGCGGCGAGGTATTTGTCTTCAAAGGCTTTGAGCTCGGGGGTGATGAAGCGTTCGGCGTTTTTGAGGGTTTGACGGCGTTGGTAGTGGGCGGGGGCGTGTTCGGCTTGGGCTTTGCTGAGTTCTATGTAGAAGCCGTGTACGCGGTTGTATTCTAGTTTCAGGCTGCCTATGCCTGTGCTTTGGCGTTCTTGTTCTTCCATTTGGCGCAGGGTTTCGCTGCCGTGGGTGTGCAGGTGGCGCAGTTCGTCTAGCTCGGCGTGGTAGCCGTGGTTGATGATGTTGCCGTCTTTGAGCCACACGGATGGCTCGGGCAGGAGAGCGCGTTGCAGGTGTTCGGCGATGGTGGCGGTGGCGGGGAAGCTGTCGCCGAGGGTTTGCAGCAGGGGGCTTTGAGGCAGCCTGAAAGTGGCTAGGGCGAGCAGGCTGTCGCGCAGGGCGGATAAATCGCGCGGGCGTGCGCTGCCTAGGGCGATGCGGGCGGCGATGCGTTCTAGGTCGGCGATGGTTTTCAGGCTGCCTGATAGGTTTTGCTCGCTGGCTAATAGGGCGGCGACGGCGTCTAGCCTTGCTTGGATGTGGTCGCGATTGCGCAGGGGGTGGTGCAGCCATTGGGCGAGCAGGCGGCTGCCCATGTGGGTGGCGCAGTTATCCAGCGTGGAAAAAAGGGTGGGAGCTTTTTTGCCTGATAGCGTGGTGGTGATTTCTAGATTGCGGCGGGTGGCGGCATCTAGGGCGATGTATTGATTTTCTTGTTCCAGCGTAAGCGCGTCCAGATGCGGGGGGAGCTGGCTTTGGGTGATTTTGAGGTAGTTGAGCAATGCACCTGCGGCGGCGATGGCGGCGGAGTGGTTTTCAGGCTGCATGCCGTAGGCGGCAAGGTCTTGGCTGCCGAAGTATTGGGTAAGCAGGGTGAACGCGGTGTCGGGGGCGAATTGCCAGTTGTTCAGCCGCGTGATGCTGGTTTGGCTGGCGATGTGTTCAGGCAGCCTGAAATTATCGGGGGCGAGCAGTTCGGCTACTTGCAGGCGGGCGAGTTCATCGGCAAGCTGGTCGGCATGGATGATTTTGGCTTTAAATTCGCCGCTTTCCAGCGCCGCCCATGCCAGCGCGGTTTGTTTTTTCAGCACGGCAAGCGCGGCGATGCGGTTGGGCTGTTTGTCTTCCAGAAATGCGCTGTCGGTGAGCGTGCCGGGGGTGATGATGCGCACCACTTTACGCTCCACCACTTTGCCCGCCACGGGTTCGCCGATTTGCTCGCAGATGGCGACGCTTTTGCCGAGTTTCACCAGCTTGGCGAGGTATTGCTCCACGGCGTGATACGGCACGCCTGCCATTTTGATGGGCTCGCCGCTGATTTGCCCGCGCGTGGTAAGCGTGATGTCCAACAGCTTGGCTGCTTCTATGGCGTCGTCAAAAAAGAGTTCGTAAAAATCGCCCATGCGGTAGAACACGAGTTTGTCGGCGTGTTCGGCTTTGATGTTGAGGTATTGCTGCATCATGGGAGAGAGGGGTTTGGACATGGCTCGGCTCGGGCGGATAAAAGGGGCGATTATAGTTTAGGCAGCCTGAAAAACAAAAAATCGGCTCAAAAGCCGATGGCGTTATTCCCGCCGCAGTCCTGCCGATGGCAACGCAGCGGGCAACCAACCCAACCAACCGGAAAAGGCAGCCTGAAACCCGGTTCGGCGGGGCCGAAACCCGTTTACGCGCTGATGCAAAGCGAAAACAACGTAACCCGTTCAGCCTTGCCGTATCGGTTTTCAGGCTGCCCGGGTTACCCCGCTACACCCGCTGCTTCAAGCCCGCCACCGCCGCCATCGCCAGCAGCAACACAATCGCCGCGCCAAAATACAACTGATTTTTCTGCCAGCCCGCATCCAGCAGCCGCCCCACCAACATGGGCGACACCATTGAGCCAACGCGCCCCACGCCAATTGCCACCGCCACGCCCGTGCTGCGGAAATCCGCCTCCCACAGCGCGGGGTTGATGGTGTACAAGCCCGCGATACAGCCGTTGGACAGCGCGCCCAGCACCACCGCCAACACCAAAGCCAGCGATAAATTTGCCGTGGCGGGCACAAACGCGCACACCGCCGCCGCAGCCAAGCCCGCAAACGCCAGCAGTATGGTGCGCGCGCCCCAGCGGCTCACCAAAAAACCGAACAGCAGCGACCCCGCCGCCCCGCCAATGGAAATCGCCATGCCCACCGTTTGGCTGCTCGCCTTGCTCATGCCCGCCTCTTCCAGCAGCGTGGGCGTCCACGAGCTGATGAAGTAATACGCCGCCATCACCGCAATGAACGCCAGCCAAATCAACAGCGTGGTTTTTAAATAATCGGCTTGGAACAAGCGCAACACCGACACGCCGCGCGTGCGATGCTTCGCCTCGGGGAACGCCCAATCGCCGTGCAGCCCCATCTTCGCCGCAATCGCGTCCAGCCGTGCCTTCGCATCGGCGGGGCGGCGGTTGAGCAGATAATCCACGCTTTCAGGCAGCAACGCCACCAACGCCACAAACGCCATCGCCGTCAGCGCCGCGCCCACCGCAAACACCGACCGCCAGCCATACTGCGTTTGCAGCATCACCGCCGACATCCCGCCCACCATCGCGCCGATGCCAAAGCCCGATGCATAAATCGCAATCGCCAAGCCGTGCCATTTTTTGTTGGCATACTCGCTCACCAACACATTGGTGCACGGCAAAATCCCGCCCACGCCCAAGCCCGTGAGCACGCGCGACGCCACCAGCCACGCCATCGAATGCGACCACACCGTCAGCAGCATTCCCGCCGCCGACAGCAACACCGACAGCATCAGCACAGGGCGGCGGCCCAGCCTGTCCGCCAGCGGCCCCAGCAGCAGCGACCCCGCCGTCATGCCCACAAAGCCCGCGCTCATCAGCGAGCCAATCTGCCCGCCGGTCAAGCCCAGCTCGCTTTTGATGCTTTTCGCCGTGAACGCCACCGCCAGCACGTCAAAGCCGTCCAGCATATTCAGCACCACCGCCAAAGCCACCACCAGCCATTGAAAGCCCGTCATCGGGCGTTGTTGAATGTGTTGTTTTAAATTCATTGTTGTTCCTTATGCGTAGGCAGCCTGAAAACGCGCGAAGTAGAAATCGCAGCCCATAGGCAGCCTGAAAACCATTAACCAAATCGGTTTACTATAATCAAGCCGAAACTAAAATACAAATCCGAAAAATACGCAATCAGCATGAAAACGCTTCATGCAAAAAGCCATCAGGCAGCCTGAAAAGGCATTACAATCTGCGCGGCTGGGTTCGCCCACGCCATTTCATCCCGCATAGGGCGCGCAACCCCATGCCATCTTATCCAATAACAAAACAGCCGTTTTAGCTTCGCAACTCCGCTACGCTCCGCAGGCTGCCTATTCTTCATCCACAGCTAAACCATGATAAACCTGCTCATCATTGCCCACGAAACCCTCGGCACCGCCTACACCGCCCTTGCTCACCACATCCTGCCCCACGGCGATTTTAGCCACATCCACCAACTGCACGTCCAGCCCAGCGACGACCACGCCGCCATCATCCAACGCGCCCAAGACCACCTTGCCCGCACCGCGCCCAACCACGGCACGCTGATTCTCACCGACATCTTCGGCGCAACCCCCTGCAACGCCGCGCTCAAACTCGTTGTGCCCCAGCAAACCAGTATGGTTACAGGGCTCAACGCCCCCATGCTGATTAAAGCCCTTACCCATTCCGCCCACAGCACCGACCTTGCCCGCTTCACCGAAACCGTGCAACAAGCGGGCATCAACGGCATACTCGCGTTTACCGAACCCCCCGATGGCGGGGCATAGGCAGCCTGAAAAGCCGACAGCATGCCGCCCATGCGTTTTCAGGCTGCCCGCGCACATCAAGGCAGCCTGAAAACGCCCATCCGCACAGCCCGACACAACGCCCGTTCCCAAGGACTCCGCCCATGCACACCCAAACCCTAACCATCATCAACAAACTCGGCTTGCACGCCCGCGCATCCGGCCAATTCGTTCAAACCGCCGCCCAATACCAAAGCGAAATCTGGGTAAGCAAAGGCGAAAAACGCATCAACGGCAAAAGCATCATGGGCTTGATGATGCTCGCCGCCGCCCAAGGCAGCGAAATCCAGATTGAAGCCAACGGCGCAGACGAAGCGCAAGCCATCCAAGCCCTAGCCGCGCTGATTAACGACTACTTTGGCGAAGGAGAATAACCATGCTCGTTATCCACGGCTACCCAGCAGGCAGCGGCATCGCCATCGGGCGCGCCCACCTGATCCGCCGCAACACATCCGAAGTCTCGCAAAACAGCCTAGACGAAGCCGAAATCCCCGCCGAAGTTGCCCGCTTTGAAGCCGCCATCAAAACCACCCGCAAGCAGCTGGAACAAATCCGCAGCAACATCCCCGAAAACGCCCCCACCGAGCTGGGCGCATTTATCTCGCTGCATCTCATGCTGCTCACCGATGCCACTCTGTCGCGTGAACCCATTGATATTATTGAAGAACAACAAATCAACGCCGAATGGGCACTTAAAATCCAAACCGAACGCCTCGCCCAACAATTTGACGAAATCGACGACGAATACCTGCGCCAGCGTAAACAAGATATGCTGCAAGTTGTTGAGCGCATACAAAAAAACCTGATTGGGCAAAGCACCGAACTTAACCTAGAAGGCACGCTGCTGGACGACATCATCCTCATCGCCCACGACCTCTCCGCCGCCGACACCATCCACTTCAAAGACCAACGCATCGAAGGCTTTGCCACCGACATGGGCGGTCCCACCAGCCACACCGCCATCCTCGGACGCAGCCTGAATATCCCCTCCGTTATCGGGCTGGGCGCGGCGCGGCGGCTGATTCGCGAACACGAATGGGTGATTGTGGACGGCATCAGCGGCACGCTCGTCATCGCTCCCGACGAGCTTATCCTCGCCCAATACCGCCAGCAACAAGCCCGCTACCGCAGCCAACAACGCGCGCTGAACAAACTCAAAAAAACCGCCGCCCAAACCCAAGACAACGAAGAAATAGAACTACTCGCCAACATAGAAAGCAGCGAAGACATCAAAGCCCTGCACCAATTGGGCGCAGACGGAGTCGGCTTGCTGCGCAGCGAATTTCTCTTTCTCAACCGCGACGCTCCGCCCGACGAAGACGAGCAATACCGGTTTTACACCGACATCGTCAAAAAGCTCAAAGGCAAGCCCCTCACCATCCGCACCATTGATTTGGGCGTGGACAAAAACCCCCGCTGGTTCGGCAACAACAGCAGCCCCAACGCCGCGCTCAACCCCGCGCTTGGGCTCACAGGCATCCGCCTAAGCCACGCCGAGCCCGTATTATTTCGCACCCAGCTGCGCGCCATTCTCCGCGCCGCCGTGCACGGCAAAACCAAAATCATGTTCCCCATGGTCGCCAGCCTGTCCGAACTCAAACAAAGCTTGATTCATCTGGACACCGCCAAAAAACAACTCACCGAGCGCAACGAAGCCTACGGCGAGACGGAAATCGGCTGCATGATAGAAATCCCCTCCGCCGCGCTCACCGTGTCCAGCCTGCTCAAACACGCCGATTTCATCTCCATCGGCAGCAACGACCTCATCCAATACACCCTGTCCGTAGACAGAAACGACGACAGCGTCAGCTACCTCTACCAGCCCGCCCACCCCGCCGTGCTCAAACTGCTCGCCCACATCATCCGCACCGCCAACCGCCTCGGTAAACCCGTATCCCTATGCGGCGAAATGGCAGGCGACCCCCGCTTCACCCGCCTGCTGCTCGGGCTGGGATTGCGCACCTTCTCCATGAACACCGTCAATCTGCTCGCCATCAAAGACATCATCCTGCGCAGCCACCGCGAACGGCTGGAAAACGACATCTCCCGCCTGATGCGCAATGAAGACCCCGACAAATCCGACGGCTTATTGAAAAAGCTCAACGCGATTGAATATGGCGGATAACATAACGGCAGCCTGAAAACGATATTTCACGTTTCAGGCTGCCTTATGGTTGCAGCCCTATGCACAAAAAGCTGCCGATTGGTTTGCAAAGCGGGTTAAGGTTTTCAGGCTGCCTCATGATTGGCAACCCTATGCACAAAAGGCAGCCTGAAACACAAAACAGAGTAGCGACGGTTTGTCGCCAAAAATTATCATCGTTTCAAGCTGCCGACCCTTTTCAGGCTGCCGATTGGTTTGCAAAGCAGATTGCGGTTTTCAGGCTGCCATTGCCCGTCTTTTGCCCGCGCAGGCGTTTCGCCGCCTACCACGAGCAGGGGCAAGCTCCTGCACCCCGCCCAATCTCCGCCCTTTCTTGCATCGTTTCAGGCTGCCTTATCGCGTACGCCCCAAAGGCAGCCTGCGTAGCGAAGCGGAGTTGCGAAGCTAAAACCAAAAAAAGGACAACCCCAAAGGCTGTCCTTTTTCATCTAAGCGAAATTACGCTTCTTGTTTGCGCGCAGGCAGTTTTTCTTTAATGCGCGCCGCTTTACCCGTTAAGCCGCGCAAGTAATACAGTTTTGCACGACGCACATCACCGCGGCGTTTCACCTCAATTTTTTCCACGTTAGGCGAATACAGTTGGAAAGTACGCTCCACACCTTCGCCGCTAGAAATTTTGCGGACGATAAAGTTGCTGTTCAAGCCACGGTTGCGACGCGCAATCACCACGCCTTCATACGCTTGCAAACGGCTGCGGTTGCCTTCCACCACGCGCACAGACACCACAACGGTATCGCCGGGGGCAAATTCAGGGATTTGTTTGTTCAAACGAGCAATTTCTTCTTGCTCTAACTGTTGGATTAAATTCATAATTTTTCCTTAATATAATATGGATTATGCCTGTTGCTCTTGTTCCAAGCGGATTTTATCCAAGAGACGGGCTTCCTGTGGGAGTAAACAACGCCCGTCCAAAAGCTCGGGACGGCGTTGCAAAGTGCGGCGCAGCGATTGTTCCAACCGCCATTCCGCTATCAGCACATGATTGCCCGATTTCAAAACCTCGGGAACGCTCATGCCCTGAAATTCTGTGGGGCGCGTGTAATGCGGGCAATCCAGCAAACCATTGGCAAACGAATCTTGCTCGGCAGACGCGCTATCGCCCAACACATTCGGCAGCAGGCGCAGCACCGCATCCATCAGCATCATCGCGGGCAGCTCGCCGCCCGATACCACAAAATCGCCGATGGAAATTTCTTCATCCACGCTGGCCGCCAACACGCGCTCGTCAATGCCTTCATAGCGACCGCACAGCAGCACCAAATTATCCAGCCGCGACAACGCTTGCACTTTGGCGTGGTTCAGCGGCGCACCTTGCGGGCTTAAATACACCACGTGGCTGTTTTCAGGCTGCCCTATGCTATGTTGTTTGTAATGCTGTTTGGCGGCATCAATGGCAGCCTGAATCGGCGGCGCCATCATAATCATGCCCGGCCCGCCGCCGAAAGGGCGGTCGTCAATATAACCGAGTTTGTTGTCGGCGAATTGGCGGGGGTTGATGGCGGCAAATTGCCAGAGATTTTGCTTGAATGCGCGCCCTGTTACGCCGTATTCAGTGATGCTGCTAAACATCTCGGGAAAGAGCGTAATGGCTTGAATAAACATCAGTAATCCAAGCCCCAGTCGCAAATAATTTGGCGATTTTCGTTGTCCACGTTATCAATAAATTGCTCAACAAATGGAATCAGTTTTTCGCCGTATTCGCCGCGCACAACCAGAATGTCGTGTGCGCCTGTTTCCATCAGATTGATGACTTCGCCGAGATTGATGCCGTCGCGGTTTTTGACTGCCATGCCGATTAGGTCGGCCCAGTAATACTCGCCTTCTTCGGTGGGTTCAAATTGTTCGCGGGGCACTTCGATGGTGTAGCCGCGCAATAGGGCGGCTGCGTCGCGGTCGTTGATGTGGGCGAGTTTGACTTGGAGTTCGTCGCCTGCCATTTTGCCGCTTTCCACTTCGGCGAGGATGTGTTCTTTGCCTTTGCTTAAACGCCATTGTGGGTAGTCTAACAGGCTGTCGGTGTATTCGGTGTCGGATTGGACTTTTATCCAGCCCTTGATGCCGAACGCGCCTTTGATGTAGCCCATTGCTACCCAGTTTTGCGTGTGGCTCATGGCGTGGAAATTAGGCGGCGACTTTTTGTTCTGCTACCAATTTGGCAACGGCAGCGCTCAATTGCGCGCCGTTTGATACCCAGTGGTTCAGGCGGTCGGCATGGATGCGGATGCGTTCTTGTTTTTCGTTGGCTACGGGGTTGAAGAAACCTACGCGCTCAATGAAACGACCGTCGCGGCGGGCTTGTTTGTCTGCTGCAACGATGTAGAAGAAAGGACGTTTTTTAGAGCCGCCACGGGCTAAACGGATAACTACCATTATTGGGATTCCTTAGGAAAATTAGGGATATGGAAAAACCGCGCATTTTAGTGTGTTTTGCCTTGTTTAGGCAAGCGTTTATTTGGAATTGTGCGACGGGGGCGATGATCGGGGCGTTGCATTGAAGTTGGCAGAACGTAGGGCTACAATGTTTTCGTTAAACTCGGTGAATGAATGTTAAACGGTTGCGGCGTGGGTTTGCCGCTTCGCGCTCAATTTGAATTGAACTTGCTCAAACCACAAGGAGAATAACCATGTCGGATTTAGAAAAAACTTTGCAACGTGTTGTGCCGCTGGCAACCCAATTGCGCCATGAATTGCACGCGCATCCCGAGTTGTCGGGGCAGGAAGTGTGGACGAAGCAGCGGCTGATGGATTTTTTGCGCGACCATTCTGGCTTGGAATTGTTTGACCGCGGGCATTATTTTTATGCGTTGTATCGCGGCAAAAGCGATGCGCCTGCGATTGCATTTCGGGCGGATTTTGATGCGCTGCCGATTGAGGACGAAATTGACGCGCCGTATCGTTCGCAATGCGCGGGGGTGGCGCATAAATGCGGACATGATGGGCATTCGGCTACGCTTTGCGCGCTGGCTTTGACGGTGGAGGCGATGCAGCCTGAACGCTCGGTGGTGTTTTTGTTTCAGCCTGCGGAGGAGACGGGGGCAGGGGCGAAAACGTGTTTGGGGGTGTTTGATGAGCAGGATATTGGCGAGTTTTATGCGTATCACAATTATCCGAGCGAGCCGTTTAAAACGGTGTCGCTGCTGGCTGGGACGATTTGTTTAACGTCTAAGGGGTTGAGTTTGTTTTTTGATGGCAAGCCTGCGCACGCGAGCCAGCCTGAAAATGGGATTAACCCTGCTTATGCGATTGCGCGCTTGATTGGGGAAATTGAGAAAATTCAGGCGGATGAGTCGCTGTTTGAGGGGTTTATTCGGTGCACGATTGTGAATGTGCAGGTGGGCGAGGCGGCGTTTGGGGTGTCGGCGGGCGATGGGGTGCTGCGGCTGACGATTCGGGCGTATCACGAGCGGGATTTGGATAAGTTGGAGCGGCTGATTGTGGCGGCGGCGGGGGATTTGTGCGCGGCGCGGGGCATTGGGCTGCGCACGGAAAGCTGCGACCATTTTCCTGCAACGGTGAACGATGAGCGGGCGGTGGCGAAGGTGTGGGCGGCGTGTGAACGCGCGGGCGTGCCGATTAAGGAATTGCCTGTACCGTTTCGGGCTTCGGAGGATTTTGGTTGGTTTTTGAAACGGGTGCTGGGGGCGATGTTGTTTATTGGCACGGGGGAGACGGCTGACCCGCTGCATACGGTGCATTATGATTTTCCTGATGATTTGATTGAGGTGGGGGTGCGGACGTTTTTGGCGTTGGTGGAATCGGATAGGGTGTTGTGAAGCGTGGGGCAGCCTGAAAATAGGATTTCAGGCTGCCTTACAGAATGTCAATTTTGTGAATGTGATGGTGGGGATTATGATGGTTATGTTGGGCAAAACGGGGTGGGATATGTTGGTGCAAGGTTGGCGAGAGAGGCAGGTGTTAGAGCGATTAAACGCTGCGCCAACAAGCACTTGGCGATTGGTGGAGATGGAAATTAAAGTGAAAGGGAGCAAATTTTTTGGATTTGACTTTGGCTACTACACTAAGGTGATGGGTAATGAGTTGTATATTGAGATTGGTGCGGGTAGTTTGCAACCAGACAATTCGTGGCGGTTGCAGGTAAACGGGCAGTCTTTGCTGCTGGCGGTGGCGCGTGATGATGGGGAGGCGGTGGTGCCGTTGGATGGGGAGTTGAATTGTTTGCAGGGGTTAAGCAGTGCTGAGTGGGCGCGTTTGAAAGGGGAAATACAGCGGGCGGTGGAGGCAGGGGCAACGGGGAATATAATGGTTGAGGCAGCCTGAAAACGGGATTTCAGGCTGCCCCGGGCGTTCATCCCATCCACTATAATGCGTGTTCCCACCAACCCGAAACGGAGCGTAACCATGCAACACACAGCCACTTTGAACAACGGCGTAGCCATGCCCTTGCTGGGTTTGGGCGTGTTCCAAATGGCAGACAAAGCCGAGTGCGAACAAGCCGTACACGCGGCGATTGACAGCGGCTACCGCCTGATTGACACCGCCGCCAGCTATCAAAACGAAACGGAAGTTGGCAATGCGCTGCGTGCGCACGGCATTGACCGCAAAGAAATTTTCTTGACCACCAAATTATGGGTACACGGCAACAGTTACGAAGGCGCGAAAGCCCAGTTTGAACGCAGCCTGAACCGCCTGCAAACGGATTATGTGGATTTGTATCTCATCCACCAGCCCTACGGTGATGTGTTCGGCGCGTGGCGGGCGATAGCGGAATTGCAGGCGGCGGGCAAAATCCGCGCCATCGGCGTGAGCAATTTTTCCCCCGACCGTTTAACCGATTTGGCGGTGTTCAGCGGCATCAAGCCTGCCGTAAACCAAATTGAAGTGAACCCGTTTAACCAGCAGCTTCATGCCGTGCCGTTTAACCAAAGCGAGGGCGTGCAGCCGCAGGCATGGGCACCGTTTGCCGAAGGGCGCAACAATCTGTTTGCCCATCCCGCGCTGGCGCCGATTGCCCAAGCGCACGGCAAAAGCATCGGGCAAGTGGTTTTGCGTTGGCTGGCGCAACGCGGCGTGGCAAGCGTTGCCAAATCGGTGCGCCCCGAGCGCATGGCGGAAAACCAAGCCATTTGGGATTTTGAACTGAGCGAAGCTGAAATGCGCCAAATCACGGCGATGGACACCGCTACCAGCGCGTTTTTCTCCCACCGAGACCCCGAGCGCATCAAATGGCTGGCGGGGCGGGAAATGGATGTGTGAAACGGAGCAGGCAGCCTGAAAAACGGGTTTGGGTTTCAGGCTGTCTTTTGTGTTGTGATTATTTTTTAAGGAACGGAAACGATGCGCCCTTTAACATGTGAAATCCGCTTGGATTATTTGCGGGACAATTATCAATATTTGAAAGCGCTGCACGGCAACAAGCTGCTGGCGGTGATGAAGGCGAACGCTTATGGGCACGGGGCGGTGCAGTGTGCGCGCGCATTGCATGATGCAGCGGACGGTTTTGCGGTGGCGTTTTTGGAAGAGGCGGTGGAGCTGCGCGAGGCGGGAATTACCAAGCCGATTGTGGTGCTGGAAGGGGTTTTTCAGGCTGCCGATTATGCGGCGGTGGCGGAATACCGCTTGTGGCCGGTGGTGCATTGTCAGGCGCAGTTGGAGGGGCTGCTGGCGTTTGATTGGCGCGAGCCGGCAACGGTGTGGTTGAAGATGGACAGCGGGATGCACCGCACGGGCTTTTCCCCGCATAACTATGCGGCGGCGTTTGCTGCACTGCGCCAGAGCGGCAAGGTGGGGGAGATTGTGAAGATGTCGCATTTTGCCTGCGCGGACGAAACCGAGCGGGGGATGACCCAAATGCAGTTGGAGGCGTTTGATTTGGCTTGCGCGGGGCTGGACGGGGCGGAGAGCTTGGCGAATTCGGCGGCGATAATGGCGTATCCCGAGGCGCGGCGCGATTGGGGGCGGGCGGGGCTGGCGTTGTATGGTGTGGACCCGTTCGGCGCGTTTTCAGGCAGCCTGAAACCGGTGATGCGCTTGAAAAGCGAGGTGTTCGCCGAGCGGGTGTTGCAGCCGCACGAGCCGATTGGCTACGGCGCTTCGTTTTACACCAAGCGTTCCACGCGGGTGGGCGCGGTGGCGGGGGGCTATGCGGACGGCTATCCGCGCCGCGCCGCGAGCGATACGCCGGTGGCGATTGACGGCGTGCGCAGCCGTTTGATTGGGCGGATTTCCATGGATATGCTCACGGTGGATTTGCAGCAGGCGGATATGGGCGTGGGCAGCGAGGTGGAGCTGTTTGGCGACATCATCAGCGTGAACGAAGTCGCCGCCGCGGCGGGGACGATTGCTTACGAGGTGTTGTGTAATGTGAAGCGGGCGAAGCGGGTTTATAGTTGATTAGAATTTCAATGATACGGCGTTGCCAACGCCCTGATGTACTATTCGTACACGGCTCTCGTTGTCGCCTTGTCTCATTTTTATTTTAATCAACTATTATTTGGCGGCAGCCTGAAAATGGGGGAATAGGTTTTTCAGGCTGCCTATGCGCGCTGGTTTGCCGGAGGCAGCCTGCGGAGCGTAGCGGAGTTGCGAAGCTAAAACCATGCGGTGCATTCGCCTTTATCGGGCAAACATGGCACAATGCGCTGTTTTTTCAGGCTGCTGTATGTTAATGGATAATAATTAAGGCAGTCCGACCCCATTCCAAAGGATGTAACCATGCTTAAACACTCTTTTCTCGCCGTTGCCGCGCTCGCCCTGCTTGCCGCGTGCGCGGGCGACGGCAGTTCCAAAAATCCCGCGATGAAAGCGCAGGGAAGCTGGAAAGAAATCGGCAAAATCAACGAGGGCAACATCGATGTGTCCTACGATACGGGCAGCCTGAAACGGCAAGGCGACACCGCCACGCTCACCGACCGCAAATACGTGCACAAGCCCAGCAAAGAAAGCTACCGCAACACGCCCGAATACAAATACGCCATCAGCCAATGGGCGTTCCAATGCGACGCGCGCAATTTCCGCATCACGCAAGCGCAGTTTTTTAACGACAAAGGCGTGTCGCTCGCCAAGCACCAATATTCCGCCGGCCAAACGCGCTACGAAACCGCCCTGCCCGACACCCCCGCCGCCAGCCTGCTGAACATCGCGTGCGCGCCGAAAACCGCCAAGTAGTCCGACCAATCGTTACCAACAGGCAGCCTGAAAGCCGATTTTCGCTTTTCAGGCTGCCCTTGCAATCAACCAACCTATTGTTTTTGTTTACAGAGAACCGCCATGCCCAACCTAACCGTTTACAACACCCTCACCCGCCAAAAAGAACCCTTCGCCCCGCTCAACCCGCAAAACGTGCGCATGTATGTGTGCGGCATGACCGTGTATGACTACTGCCACCTCGGGCACGCCCGCGTGCTGGTGGTGTTTGACATGATTGCCCGCTGGCTGCGCCAACACGGCTACCCGCTCACCTATGTGCGCAACATCACCGACATTGACGACAAAATCATCGCCCGCGCCAACGAAAACGGCGAAACCATCCAGCAGCTCACCGCCCGCTTCATCGCCGCCATGAACGAAGATTCCGACGCGCTGGGCGTGCAACGCCCCGATGTTGAACCCAAAGCCACCGAACACATCGCGCAAATGATTGCCATGATTGAGCAACTCATCGCCAACGGCAAAGCCTACGCCGCCGATAATGGCGACGTGTATTATGCCGTGCGCGAGTTTCCCGCCTATGGGCAGCTATCGGGCAAATCGCTGGACGACTTGCGCGCCGGCGAGCGCGTGGAAGTGGACGGCTTCAAGCGCGACCCACTGGATTTTGTGCTGTGGAAAGCCGCCAAACCCGAAGAGCCGCATTGGCAAAGCCCGTGGGGCAACGGACGACCAGGCTGGCACATTGAATGCTCCGCGATGGGCGACGAACTGTTTGGCGACACATTTGACATCCACGGCGGTGGCGCAGATTTGCAATTTCCCCACCACGAAAACGAAATCGCCCAAAGCTGCGGTGCACACCACGGCATCAGCGGCGAACACGCGCCCCACGCCGCGCACAAAATGATTGATAGCCATGTGAAATACTGGCTGCACAACGGCTTTATCCGCGTGGACAACGAAAAAATGTCCAAATCGCTGGGCAATTTTTTCACCATCCGCGACGTGCTGAAAAAATACGATGCCGAAGTGGTGCGCTTTTTCATTCTCCGCGCCCACTACCGCAGCCCACTCAACTACTCCGATGCCCATTTGGACGATGCCAAACACTCGCTCACCAGCCTGTATAACGCCTTGGGCAACGTTGCCCCTGCCGCATTTGTATTAAGCGAACACGCCAACGACTACACCCGCCGCTTCTACGCCGCGATGGACGATGACTTTGACACCGTAAAAGCCGTTGCCGTGTTGTTTGAATTGGCAAAAGAAGTCAACAAAACCCAATCTGCCGAACTTTCAGGCTGCCTGAAAGCCTTGGCAGGCGTGCTTGGATTGCTGCAACGCGAACCCCACGAATTTTTGCAAAGCGGCGCGCCCGATAACGGCTTATCGGCAGACGCGATTGAAGCCCTGATTGCCCAGCGCAACCTTGCCCGCGCCAATAAAAATTGGGCAGAATCCGACCGCATCCGCGATGAACTCGCCGCGCAAGGCGTGGTGTTGCGCGACGCAGGCGGCGAGACGACTTGGACGCGGGAGTAGGCGGGGCGATTGTTTGCATTGGCTTGCAATGAAATCAAGGCAGCCTGAAAACGGATGATGATGCGTTTTCAGGCTGCCTTTGTATGTGGCAAAGCAAGTAGGGGGTGCGGCGGCTTTGCCACGCACCATTTAAGCATGGCGAGACGGTGCATGAGCAAGCTCACGCCCCCTACTGTGGATGCCCCAAAACATTTTCAGGCTGCCTCAGCAATCCAAAGCAGCCTGAAATCTTATTGTTTGTGAACGTGAATGCTGGATTATTTCGCTGCCGCAGCCGAAGCCTCAGCAGCTTGCGCGGGCACGGCAGATTTGAACCATTTTTGGTAAATCTTGTCAAACGTGCCATCTGCTTTCACTTGCTCTATGCCCGCGTTAAGTTGTTTGAGCAATTCAGGCTTGCCCTTGGCAACCGCCAACGCGTAATAATCTTTGGGCAATGATGGGTCAATAATTACGCGCAGTTTTCGGTCTTTGTAGTTATTGGCGTAATAAGTGAGCGGCGCGGCATCAGAAAATGCAGCATCCACTTCTTTACGCATTACTTGCTGCACCGCAGCCCATACGCTGGGATTGTGTACAATAGAGCCGTTGCCTGCTTGTATCTGCGATAGCATATCTTCGCCCACGGAGCCTTCTGCGATGGCAACTTTTTTGCCTTTTAAATCGTTGACTGTTGTGATGGTGCTGCCTTCGGGTACCAATAATGCCTGTGAGCTTTCAAAGTGCGAATTGGTAAAATCCACCAAGGCTCTACGCTCATCCGTAATAGAAATCGCCGATACCGCCATATCCGCTCCTTTGCCCAAGTCTTCCAGCATACCTGTGAAATCATGCGGAATAAAATTGGGGCGGAAGCCTTGTTTGTCGCCGATGGCGGTAACCAAGTCAATACCAAAGCCCGAAGGGCGGTTATCCGCATCTGCCATCACAAACGGGGCAATCCCGTTGATGTCAAAGTAAACATTGTAAACAGGGCGCGTGTCATTAACCGCCACATCGGAGGCCACTTTGGGCTCGGCAACTTTCTTAACTTCGGATTGCCCGCAGCCAAACAACGCTAATGCGGCAATCAAGGGAATTAAATGTGTTTTTCTCATCTTTTTTCTTTCATGTTTTCAGGTTGCCTCAGATTATTTGCGCAGGCTAATCACAATCGCTGCGCCGCGATTGCGCCAATTAATCGGAATCACAAACGAGCGGTCTTTGCGTGGCAACAAGATTTCATCGGGCGCACCACGCAACACGATGGGCACGGAAATTTCAAATTCTTCGCCAAACTCGCTGCGGGCATTGCCCGCAATGGTGTTGGCGACTTCGCCCACCAAGTCCACCATCAAGGCTTCGCTGGTGTCTTTTTCGCCAATCAATACCAATAAGCGTTCCAGCAATTCTTTGGGGGCGGTGAAATACACCACGCCTTGATTTTTGCCTGAAATGGCAATCACGCCCGTGAAATCTTTGGCAGAGGGGATTTTGTTTTCAATCAAATAGGGCGTGCCCACCACCAACTCTTCGCCCGCAATCATTTGCGCAAAATATTTTTGCACACCGTCCAAAAAGACTTGTAATTTTTCTTCTTTCATAATCAAACTCCTTGGTTCAAAAGGGTTTTAGCGCCGCTGAAACTTGCTTTGCTTGTTTTCAGGCTGCCTTGTTTCGTTTGTCTGAGGCAGCCTGAAAAAGGGTGGTTAATCTTCCAACATCTCGTTTAAGGCTTGGAACAACTCTTCATCCGAAAAAGGCTTGTAGAGAAAACCGCGCGCACCCAGTTGCAAGGCTTTGATGCCTGTTGCTTTGTCGGAAAGGGCGGATACCACAAGGATATTGGCGTTTTCATCTAGGCTGGTGAGCTGGTAAATGCACTCCAAGCCGTCCATTTTGGGCATGGTTAAATCCATGGTAACCACATCGGGATGATGCTGGCGATAGAGCGCGATGGCTTCTTCGCCATTGGCAGCGGAGGCAACCACTTCAAAATCCATCGTGCCCGAGCCGCGCGAAATGCGATTACGGATAACGTTTGAGTCATCAACAATCATGATGCGTTTAGACATAAAATCAAATCCTTATCTTAACTTTGGCAGCGTGAAGCTGAATCGGGTGTAGCCATGCAAGCGGCTGGCAACGTTTACCGTGCCGCCCAGCGATACGATGCGGTCTTTAATAATATCCAAGCCCACGCCGCGCCCTGCGTCTTCGGTGCTTTTTTCGGCAGTGGAGAAGCCTGGGGTAAACAGCAAGGAAATCAGCGCACGCTTATCCAGCTTGGTGGCTTCTTCGGCGGTGTATTTGCCCAATGCCACCGCTTTTTGCGCGATGGCGGCGTAATCAATACCGTTGCCGTCGTCTTCAAAGGTGAGCAAGAATTTGTCGCCTTGGTCTTTCAGGCTCATGTGAACGTGTCCCACGGGCAATTTGCCGCGTTGGCTGCGCACTTTGGGCGTTTCAATGCCGTGTACCACTGAATTGCGCAAGAGCTGAATGGCGACTTCGTTTACGATGCCATCCACTTTGCTGTTGCCTGTGGTTTCCAAGCCGCTGTATGTGAACGCTGCTTGTTTGTGGTTGCGGGCGGCGATGTCGGCAATAAAGCTGGCGTAGCGCGCATTGGGGTTTTGCGCGGTGGTGGATTGCCCTGTGTTGCTCATCACCACGGGCGCGCCGCCGCCAATTTTGGCGAGCAAGTCTTCAATGGTGTGGTTCAAGCGAATTAACTCTTCCAGTTGCACCGCCAAGCCCAAGAAGTTTTCGCCTGATAGTTTGGGCATTTGTTTCAAACGGTTGAGGTTGGCTTCAAAGTTTTCTGCCATAGTGGTAAAGCCACCCAGTTTCAAAGCGGAAGATTCGCCTTTCATACTGTGCACTTCGCGGTAAATGGCGTTCACTTTTTCGTGCAGCGAGCTGGTGTTGTCGCTTTGCGATTTCAATACGGTGTTGATGTTTTGAATGTGTTGATTGGTGTTGTCAATAAAGTCATTGAGCAAGGTACGGTCGGTGTGCAAAATATTGCTCAACATTTCCAGTTGCACGTCGTTTTGCTCGCGCTCTTGTTCCATTTTTTGTTGCAACAGCACAGCATTGGTTACATCTTCCACGTTTACCAACACGCGGGCAATGTCTTTGCCGTGATATACGCGGTGGAAGTTGAAATCCAGATAGCGTTCTTTGTCGTCAATTTTCACTTTTTGGTGAATCAAGGGGTTCAAAGAAGCAATCAAACGTTCTTTGGTGCGGGGGTTGTAGAGCTGCCCCACGAAGTCGTTGGTGGTGTTCAAGTCGTTTGCGTTAATCAAGTTGCTTAACACATCCAGCAAGTTTTTGCCGCCCACATTTTTTTGACCAATCAGGCTTTCCAGTTGTTTGGAGTATTGCGAACCAATGGTTAAGTCTCTATCCAGCAGGAACAGACCTGTGGTTACGGTGTCCATAATCTCGGTGGTTTCTTTTCTTGCTTCGTCGGCTAATTTATCGGCGGTGAGCAATTTGCGGATGAAGTAGAACAAGAACAGCGCAAGGTATAACACCGCGCCCACAATGCCGAAAATCTCTACGTTTCTTAATTGTTCGGAGCGCTCTGCTAATTTGTCGCGCTTGTTTGCCAGCATGAAATTGCTGATTTCGGTGAAGCGGGCATTGTTGTTTTGCAGGCTCAATACGGCTGCATTAAGCAGCGAACCGTCGAGCGCAGGGTCGTTGGCGTTTTTAATGTAGGTATCTAACGGAACTTTGCTGGTTTTCCATTTTTGCACCATTTCTGCCATCAGTTTCTTTTTCACGCCTTTATTGGAGGCATCCACGATATATTGTTTGCCTTCTTTCGTTACATAGTCGCCGCCTGCGGCTGTGGCGCGGAGGGAGCGTGAGAAGATGTCTTGCGCTTCTTTCAAGCGTTTTAACGCGCCTTGCACCAAGGGGCTTTGCGGGTCTTGGTGGGTGTTCAGTTGCAGCAGCTGAATGTTTTCCAGCATTTCGCCGTAGGAGTTTGCCATCTCGCTGGTAACGTAGCTTTGGATGGAGTCTTCCTCGATTTCGCTGGAAATGCCGTTGGCGTAAATCAGCAGGGCTGCGAGTAGCACGACAAAGAAACCGATTGAGATAATCATCCCGCGATACCGATTCAAGCCAACGGATACATTGGCTTTGGGCGTAGTATTGTCGCTCATGGATTTTCCTTTATAGAAGTAAAAAAGTGTGTTTTCAGGCTGCCGAGAGGGGCAGGCTAAACGGGATGGCGCTCATCCGTCGAATCAGGCGGGCAAGTTGCACGGCACGCCGAACCGGTGCGGTTAGGTTGGTTTTATGGCTGGGGGCGATATGTGCAGCGGCATCGTGTAAACATGCTGCTTCTTGCCTTATCAAAAGTTTGCAAATTATTACAGAAAGCCTTGCGGGAAACAAGCTGGGCAAGGGCGGGCTGTTGAAATTTTGGGGCTTTAAATAGGCGGCAGGTGTTTTACAAGCAAGAAGCGTGCATGTTTGTGTAAAGATTGGCGGAGTGTGGTGCGGGGGTGCCTGCGGTGGCGGGGCTGTTATAATTTTGTTTTTGTTTGCGGGGTTGATGATGAACGATGCTTGGCAAGATGTTTGGCAACAGGGGCGCTGGCAAGGCGCGGCGCACATGCACTCGCCCAACTGTTGCCCGCGCCCTGACGGGGAGACGGTGAGCTTGGTGGTGTTGCACAATATTTCGTTGCCGCCGTTTGAATATGGCACGGGCGCGGTGCAAAAATTGTTTACCAACCGGATTCAGGCTGCCGAACATCCGTTTTTTTCGCTGCTGACGGCGTTGCGCGTGTCCAGCCATTTTTTTGTGGCGCGGACGGGGGAAGTGGTGCAGTTTGTGTCGTGCGACGAGATGGCGTATCACGCGGGGGTGTCGGCGTTTCACGGGCGCGAGCGGTGCAATGCGTTTTCCATCGGCATTGAGCTGGAAGGCTGCGATTTTGAGCCGTTTGCGGCGGCGCAATATGCGGCGTTGGCGCGGCTGCTGGGCGCGGTTGCGGCGCGGTATCCGATTGAGGCGGTTACGGGGCATCAGGACATTGCGCTCGGTCGCAAGACTGACCCGGGGCATTTTTTTGATTGGGATGCGGTGCGGGCGATGGGGTTTTGCGTGGATAGGAACGAGTAGGTTTCAGGCTGCCTTGGATGTTGAGGCAGCCTGAAAAGCATTTGGACGGCTTATTTTTGCTGTTCAAATGCGCTGATTTCGTGCACTTTGGGGGCGTAGTTGCTGTGTGCGTCGTGGCGCAGGTTGAGCCAGATGTCCATCAATGCCCATGCGGCAGGGGCGGCGATGACGTTTTGCCCCATGCACAGGATTTGCGCGTTGTAGTTTTCCACTGCGCCGCGCACGCTGGTTAAATCATGCGCGGTGGCGGCGCGGATGCCAGCGACTTTGTTGGCGGCGATGGCGGTGCCGATGCCTGTGCCGCAGATGAGGATGGCGCGCTCGGCTTCGCCTGCGGTGATGGCTTGGGCGACGGCAAAGGAGAGCTGCGGATAGCTGGTGTCGGTGGACATATCGCGCAGGCTGCTGATGCGCGGGTCGGCGGCAAGGCGGGCTTGGAGGGTATTTTTCAGTTCCATGCCGTTGGCGGGGGCGGCGATGATGAGTTTCATGGGATGTCCTTTTTGGGGTTGGGGGATGGTTGGGGTGGGATTTTAACCTTGCGCGTTGTGCTGCGGACTCCCCCTTTGGCTTTGCATCAGTTCGCATGACTAAATCAAAGATTCAGACAAAGGGGCAAGGCTGCTTAATTATGTGGCGGCAGCCTGAAAATGGGGAATGGCTGTGGGCAGGCGGCGAAACGCCTGCGCGGGCGGAAAATCAGCGATGGGCAGCCTGAAAGCTCGTTTCCATTTTCAGGCTGCCTATCTATTGTGTTGCGGCAGCCTGAAAAGCGTTTGGGTGAAACAGTGAGGCGGTGGGTTGCGTTATTTGGGCGGCGCTGGGCGGGTTTCAGGCTGCCTTTATGCTTTATTTCACTGCGGCGGATTGCTTGGCGAGGCGGTACCATTTTTGCGCTTCGCGGGGGTTTTTGTTTACGCCCAAGCCGTATCGGTAGAGGTCGCCGAGGGCTTGGAAGCTGGGGGCGGTGATGTGGTCTTGGCGGGTGGTGTGTTTGAGATAGAGGGCGCGGGCTTGGGCGAAATCGCGTGGCACGCCTAGCCCTTGTTCGTAGAGTTTGGCAAGGCGGTATTGCCCTGTGATGTCGTTGTTTTGGTCGGCTTGTTGGTAGTAGGCGGCGGCTTGGGCGTAGTCTTGGGCTACGCCGAGCCCGCGTTCGTAGATGATGCCGAGATAGAGGGCGGATTTTTTGTCGCCTGCTTGGTAGGATTGTTGCAGCAGGGCGAGGGCTTTGGGGTAGTCAAACGCTGTGCCGCAGCCGTTGAGGTATTGCACGGCAAGGTTGCGCCTAGCTTGGCGGTTGCCTTGCTGCGCGGCTTTGCTGCTCCATGCGAGGGCTTGGGCGCAGTCTTGGGCGATGCCGAGGTTGCTGTTTAAATAGGCTTCGCCAAGGCGGGCTTGGGCTTCGGGGTTGCCTTGCTGGGCTTGGGTTTGGATTTGTGGCAGCGTTATCGGTGCGGGGGCGGCGATGGCGAGCAGGGGCGTTAGGATAAGGGCGGCGAAAAATTTGGCTGGGGGCATGGCGGTTCCTTTGGGGCAGCCTGAAAACGGGGTAATCCTATTTTCAGGCTGCCTTTGCTTAATCCTGCAAACTCAGTTCCACATGCGCGGTTTCCGCCGCGTCATACGCTTCCACGATTTTCTGCACCAGCGGGTGGCGCACCACGTCTTCGCTGGTGAAGGTGTGGAAATACAAGCCTTCCACGTCGCGCAGTTTTTCTTTGGCATCGCGCAAGCCCGATTTGATGTTGCGCGGCAAATCCACTTGGCTTAAATCGCCTGTAATCACGGCTTTTGCGCCAAAGCCGATGCGGGTTAAAAACATTTTCATCTGCTCGGGCGTGGTGTTTTGCGCTTCGTCCAAAATCACATACGCGCCGTTGAGCGTGCGCCCGCGCATATAGGCGAGCGGGGCGATTTCTATCAAGCCTTTTTCCATCAGCTTGGTTACGCGGTCAAAGCCCATCAGGTCATACAGCGCGTCATACAGCGGGCGCAGGTAGGGGTCTACTTTTTGCGCCAAATCGCCCGGCAGAAAGCCCAGTTTTTCGCCCGCTTCCACGGCGGGGCGCACCAGCACGATGCGTTCGATTTGGTGTTTTTCCATCGCGTCCACGGCGGCGGCCACGGCAAGATAGGTTTTGCCTGTGCCCGCAGGCCCTAGCCCAAACACGACATCGTGGTTGAGCAGGGCGCGGATGTAGCCGTTTTGGCGTGGGGTGCGCCCGCCGATGTTGCCGCGCTTGGTGTGGAAATGGTAGGCGTGGTTGTCGTTGCTGCGTTCAACGTGTTGCGCGTCGGCGGTTTTGGCTTCCACGGCGGCAAGCTGGATGTCTTCGGCGGTTAGGTCGCGGCTTTGTGCGGTGTCGGCGAGCGCGAGCAGGGCGCGGCGGGCGGCGTGGGCGTGCTCGCCGATAAAGGTGAAATCGGCGAAGCGGCGGCTGGCTTGCACGGCCAGGGCTTTGCCCAGCGCGGCGAGGTTTTCGTCTAACGCGCCGCACAGGCGTTGCAGGGTGGTGTTGTCGATGTCGTCAAATTTCAGGTGGACGGTGTGGCTCATTGGGTTTCCTTATCAATACCAAACAGGCGGATTTTGCTCCTTTTCGGCGCGGATTAGAACCGCTAATTCTTGCAGGCGGGCGATGTTTTCGTTGATTTGCCCGATGACGGCAAAGGGGCTTAGCTTGCCCGTTGCGCCCAGCGCCCAAACCAGCAGATAGGCTTGCAGCAAAGCCTGCCGCCATGAATATTCTTTGGCGGGCGTTTTGCCGTAGCGTTCCAGTTCGTCTTGCGCGTCGTTTACCTGCTCGCCGCCCAAGATTTTTTGCTTGGCTGGGGGGCAGGTTGGGTAGGGCGGGTAGTTTTTTGGAACATGGTTACGCCGATTGCGTGGCATGAATGTTTATGGGCAGGGGGGTGAGGCAGCCTGAAAGCGGGTTTTATGGCTTTCAGGCTGCCTATTCTGCCTGCCGCGCCTGCCATTGCCTGCTGCGCAGAGTGTTAAAGCGTTCTTCCTCGGCTTTGAATTTTTTCGGCAGCATCGGGCTGCGCAGTTTGGGCAGGCGGTTTTGGGCAAGCAGCTCGCCGATAAGCGAAACGTCTTTCAGGTTGCGCGTATCCATTAGCTCCAAGCCTTCCAGCTGCGGCATTTGTTCCAAGCCGTTCAGGCTGCCGATGGCGGGGTTGACTAAATCGATGCTGGTAAGGTTTTTCAGGCTGGTGAATTCGGTCAAATCTTTGCCTTTGTAGGAATACAGCCCGATTCTTTTTAAGCTCGTTGCTTTGCCGAGATTGGCGATGTGTTTGGCATCGGCTGGATCGGCTTGCAGTGTTTCTAAATTAGGAAAACGGGAAACGTCCACGAGGGGCATTTTTTTGTCCCAGATAGACAGGTATTTCAGCTTGGGCATGGCGTAAAGCTGTTCAACATTTTTGATTTCGGTGGTTTCCAACGGCAGAGCGTCTATCCACAAGGTTTCCAGCTCGGGATAGAGGGCGAGCGGGGCAAAATCAACAGCGGTGGGCTGGCGCATCAGCAGGTTTGTTTCGGTAACACCTGCTTCACATGAATGGTTGTAGCCGAGCGTTAAAGTGGCGTGATGCTGTTTCGCTAGTAGCACACCTTCCGTTAACAGGTTGGCAGGGACGGTGATGTCGTTAATCCGCATAACCTTTGATTGGTTGTAGTAGATAAATTTGTTCATGGCTTTTCCTTGTATTCAGACAAAACCGCGTTTCAGGTTGCCTTGATGCCATCTGAAAAGGCTGTTTGAAACGGGGAAACGAGGTTTTCAGGCTGCCTCTAACCGCGTGCGCAGCAAAGCGGCACACCCTACGGCTGGGGTTTTGGCTTCGCAACTCCGCTTCGCTACGCAGGCTGCTTTGATAGCGTGAGGCAGCCTGAAACGCGATGTGCGTTGGCGGTTGGGCGGTATTAATGCAGCCTGAAAATAAAAAAACGCTTTTCAGGCTGCCTCAACCACCCGCTTCCTGCCCGTTCAACGGCAGATACACATCCAAAATCGCCTGCCCGTATTTGGCGATTTTGGCATCGCCCAAGCCGTAGATAGGCGGCAGGTCGGCAAGGGTGCGCGGCTGCTGTCGGATGATGTCTTGCAGGGTTTTGTCGCCGCAAATCATGTAGGCGGCGATGTTTTCGCTACGGGCTTGATCCAGCCGCCATTGGCGCAGCGCTTGCCAGATGCGCTCTTCGCGCTCGGTGCGCAGCCATTGGGTTTTCAGGCTGCCTGATTGGGTGGCGGCTTTTTCGCGTTTGAGCGGGCGCAGCATCACGCTTTGCTCGCCTTTTAACACGGGCAGCGCGGCGGGGGTGAGCATCAGGGCTTGGTGGTGGCTTACATCGGCGGCGATGAGGTTTTGCCCGATGCATTGGCGGATGATGTTGCGCCAGTTTTTATCGGTTAAGCCTGCGCCGATGCCGAAGGTGCTCAGCTGCTCGTGTCCGTTGCGGGTAATCCAATCGTCTGCCTTGCCGCGCAACACATTAATCACATAGCCTGCGGCGTATTGCTGCCCCACGCGGTAGATGCAGCTCAGCAGCTTTTGCACAAGCTCGGTGGCATCAAAGCGGATAGGCGGGTGCTGGCAGTTGTCGCAGTTGCCGCAGGGTTGGCTTTCTTCGCCAAAATGGCGCAACAGCAACACGCGGCGGCATTCGGCGGTTTCGCAGATGTCAAACATGGCGTGGAGCTTTTGCAGCTCAATTTGCTTTTGCTGTTCGCTGACGGTGCTTTCTTGGATGCGCTCGCGCAGCAGCATTAGGTTGTTCATGCCGTAGCACAGCCAGCTGGTGGCGGGCAATCCGTCGCGCCCTGCGCGTCCGCTTTCTTGGTAAAAATGCTCAATGCTTTGCGGCATATCCAAGTGGGCAACATAGCGCACATCGGGCTTGTCGATGCCCATGCCGAAGGCGACGGTGGCAACGATGATGATGTTTTCTTCGTGCGTGAAGCGGTGTTGGTTTTGGCTGCGGGTTTGGATGGGCAAGCCTGCGTGATACGGCAGCGCATTTAGCCCACTGTCGCATAAATATTGCGCGATTTCTTCCACGCTTTTGCGGCTTAGGCAATAGACGATACCGCTTTGCCCTGCGGCTTGTTTTTGGATGAAATCCAACAGCTGTTTTTTGCCGTTTTGTCGTTCTATCACTTGGTAATGGATGTTGGGGCGGTCAAAGCTGGATATAAATTCGGCGGCGTCGTTTAGCTGCAAATAGTGTTTGATGTCTAGGCGGGTTTGCGCGTCGGCAGTGGCGGTGAGCGCGACGCGGGGGATGCGGGGATAACGTTGGGCGAGCAGGCTGAGCTGTTGGTATTCGGGGCGGAAGTCGTGCCCCCATTGGCTCACGCAATGCGCTTCGTCGATGGCAAACAGGCTCACGGCGGTGTGGTCTAAAAAGCGCAGGAATTTTTCGGTGGTGAGCCGCTCGGGGGAAACGTAGAGCAGTTTCAGGCTGCCTGCGTCGATGTCTTGGGCGATCTGGCGGATGGTGTCGGCGGGCGTGCCGCTGTGCACGGCGGCGGCGTGGATGCCAACGGCGCGGGCGTTGGCAACTTGGTCGTCCATCAGGGCGATGAGCGGGGAGATAACGATGGCAACGCCCTCGCGCATCAGGGCGGGGATTTGGTAGCACAGCGATTTGCCGCCGCCGGTGGGCATCAGCACGAAGGCGCTGTTGCCTTGGACAACGGTGTCGATGATTTGGGCTTGGTTGCCGCGGAAGTCGGGGTAGCCGAAGGTGTCTTGCAGGATTTGCTGGGCGGGGGTCATAGGGCTGATGGGGGATGGGGAACGGGGGGATTTTAGCATTGGGGCAGCCTGAAAACGGGTTATTGGTTTTCAGGCTGCCTTGGGGGATTAGCGGGGCGGGTTAATCGGATAGGTGGGGATGTGGGGCAGTTTGTCTTGCGGCTTGGGGCCGGTGATGCAGTGCCGCCAAACCGTCCAAAACCGCGCGCCGCGGCGGGCGTATCGGGGGAGCTGCGTCCACGGGACTTGCGGGTGCTGGTGGTGGGCGAGGTGGTAGTGGTAGTTGAGAAAAAACAGGCGCACGGGCTTGGGCACGATGAGATTCCACGCGCCGTTTTGGCTGTCCAGTGGCGAGAAGGCGTGGTCGGTGTATTGCAGGTTGCTCCATTGCCAGCCGAACACGGCGTAGCACAGCAGCCATGATTGCCATGTCAAATCCAGCAGCGTGAACAAGGCAGCCTGAAAAGCGATGGCACCCCAGATTTCGGCTTTGGCGGCGAGCGGCAAGGCGTTGAGCGCGCCGATATAGTTGCTTGCGCCCGTCTGCTCGCCGCCTTGCTTGCCGAACGCTTGGCGCAGGGCGTTGCCGACAATGCGCGGGGTAAGTGAAAAGACAACCGCGCCCAGCACGGCGGTCGCCCAATACACGCCGGTGTAGATGGCATACCATTGGGCGTATTTGAGCCAGCGGATGTCTTGCGGGTGCAGGATGTCAAATTGCTCGGAGGGGCTGCGGTTGTTTTGGTGGTGCACGAGGTGGAAGGTTTTTTGCAGGGTGTAGCCCGTGGGAAACCATGCGGCGGCGTAACGCCCTGCACAGCAGTTGAGGGTTTGGTTGGCGGCGAAGATGCCGTGCACACTTTCGTGCAGCAGCGAAAACAGCGTGTTGTTGCTCAACGAGAACAGCAGGGCGGCGGGCAGGGCGAAATACCATGCGGCGTGCGCGGCGGTGTGGAGCGCGAGCAGGTTGGCGAGGCTGGCGGCGGTGAGAATGATAAGGTTTAAGCGGGTAGGGGGCATGGGGTGTCCTTTGGAGGGGCTTGGGGGTTTCAGGCTGCTTTTGGGGTTGCGCTGTTCAGGCAGCCTGAAAATGGGCAAGCCAGTGGCTTACTCTGACCGCCCATCGGCTTGGGAGAGCCAATCTAGCAGGCGCGGGTCGGATTGTTCTAGCAGGTCGGACGGTTCGGGCGGTTGTTGGGCGAGGGTGTAGGTTTTGTGGCTTTTGAGTGTTGCCCAGCGGTCTTGTTGGGGGTGGGGCGTTGCGCCGTTTTCTTCTTCAAAGACGGGGATGTAGCCTGTGGCTTTGATTTTGCGGGCGGGGAAGTTGATGCTGATGGCGGTGCCGTAGCCGCCGTTGCGCATATAGCTGCTGGAATCTGCGCCGATAAGGATGAATGCGCCGTGTTGCAGTCGGTATTTGTAGGCGTTGTGGTTCACGCCGTATGAGCCGCAGGAGAGCCAGTAGCCCAGATTGAGGGTGAGCACTTGGTTTTTGATGGTGATGTCGCCCAACGGGTCTTCCAAGCAGGGGGTGTCGCGGCTGTGTTCGCCGGGCAGCCATGTGGCGCGGGCGGCGGGTTGGAAGCCGTTTGCACCGGCAAGCAATACGGTGAGACGGCAGGGGTTGAGGTTGAGTTTTGGCGCGCCGAGGCTTTCGTTTTTGATGATTTTGCGCGGGTCTTGCGCTTGCTCTATGATGACTTTGTCGGCGCGTCCGTCGCCGTTGAGGTCGCCGCGGGCTTGTTGGACGGTTTTCCATGCGGGGGCGGCGGTGGCGAGGCTGGGGAGGATAAGGGCGAGGAGGAGGGCGGGTTTCATTTTGGGGTTTCCTTGTTGGGGTGGATAAAGGGTTGCGGTTGAGGCAGCCTGAAAACGGGGTAAGGCGCGTAACAGGTTTTAGCTCCGCAACTCCGCTTCGCTACGCAGGCTGCCTCAAATGGCTATATCGCCGCCGCATCAATATACGGCACGCGCGTATCCAGCGGATAGGCTTCGCGGTCAAACTGCACGGTAAACAGTTGCCCGCCGCTGGGGATGCCGGCGTAATCGGCGAAAGCGGGGCGCAGCGGGTGGCGTTCGTGGTATGCGCCAATCAGGTAATGCAGCCCCGTGCCGTGGCTGGCGCGGTAGGCATGGCGCAGCAGGGCGCGGAATACAGCCAAATCGTCATTTTGCACCGCCATCAGCGAAAGGTAGGCGTATTTTAGGGCTTCGCCTGCGCGGGGCAGGGGTGCGAGCGGGGTCAGCCTTGCGAGGGCGTTGTAAACGGGGCGGATAAACCGCCATGCGCCGTGGTAGGCATCTATATGGATTTGGCGGAACGTGCTTTGCTGCCACAGGGCGAGCGTGCCGACGATGGCGCCGCTGGCTTCGGCGATAAAGATGTTTTCAGGCTGCATACCGCGCAGCCGCCCGTTGCTTAAATCGTTTTCGCGGTACACGGGGGCGAATTGGTAGCGGGCGTTTTCGCGGTTGAGAAAGGCGACGATATTTGCCCAATCGACGGCGGTGGCACGGCGGATGGCGCAGGGAGCGGCAAGGGCGGGCTTTTGCCGGCCCAGCAGGATAAGCGGGGTGTGCACCGTGCCTTGCGGATGATAGGGCGGCAGGCCGGCGCGTTGGGCGGCGATGGTGGCAAGCGCGGCGCGGTTGTCTTGCAATATCATGGTTGTGTACACGGGCGCGGGGTCGGCGGCGTGGCGTTGGCGCAGGAATTGATAGGCGCGGCGCAGGTGAATGCTGTTGCGGTAGGCGGTTTGCACGCGCAAGTCGGCAAGGTAAACGATGTTTTGCGCTTGCCCGTTGATGAAAGCGGGGAGATGGTAACGCGCGCCCACGCCGGCCAGCGCGCCTGTTTGCGTGTCGCGCCCGACAAACACTTCCGCGCTTTGCCCCAGCACGCTGCACGCGGCAAAATAAGAGGGCTCGCGCCGAAACGACAAGGTTAAGCCGCCTTGCTGCATGGGGTTATCGCGCAGCAGTCGGCGCAAATCGGCATCATCGGCGGCTGAGGCAGCCTGAAAAGAGACTTGGGGCATGGCGGGCAAGGGTTGCGGGGTAAAGGTATAATTGTACGCATAAACTTGTTTTCAGGCTGCCGCTATGTTGCCCCGTTAGGCAGCCTGAAACGCGGTTCAACGCCATCCAAACCATCCCCAACCCAAGCAAACCATGTTCTCCACGCTCAAAACCATCTGGCAGGGCTTAACCCAAAAGGGCAAAGTCTTCCCGCACCAACTCGCTTTCACCCTGCTGATTCCCCTGCGCAATCTTGCCCTATCGCCGCACCAAGTGGTGGAGCGGCTGCATTTGTTGCCACAACATCGCGTGCTGGAAATGGGCTGCGGCGCAGGCTATTTCAGCCCCGCGCTGGCGCAGGCCGTGCCGCAAGGCGAATTGGTGCTGGCGGACATCCAGCCCGAAATGCTTGCCTACGCGCAAAAACGGCTGGCAAAACGCCGAATCCGCAATACGCGCTATTATCTTTGCCAAGGCACGCCTTTTGATTTCCCCGACCGCAGCTTTGACCGCATTGTGTTGATTACCGTGCTCGGCGAAATTGCCGACCAAGCCGCCTATTTGCAAGAGTTCCACCGCCTATTGCGCCCCGACGGCATCGTCTCCATTTCCGAAACCGCAGGCGACCCCGACAAGCTCAGCCGCGCCCAACTTACCGCGCTGATGCAGGCGCACCAATTTGTTTTAACCCAAAGCTACGGCACGGAAAAAAACTATACCCTGAATTTTCAGGCTGCGAATTTTCAGGCTGCCTAACTCCACCCAAAAAAAGGAACACCCATGTCGCTGAAAAACCACTGGTACATCGCCACCACCGAAGCCACCGCCCGCAAAAAGCCCCAAGCCGTGCAAATCTTCGGGCAGCATTATGTCGTCTTTCACACCCAAAACAACCAATACGCCGCCCTGCTAGACTGCTGCCCGCACCGCAACGTCCCCCTATCGGGCGGCAAAACCACCAACGGCAACATAGAATGCCCCTACCACGGCTGGCAATTTGACGGCGCAGGCAAGCTCGCCCACATCCCCGCCACCCCAAGCTGCTGCCACGATGTGCGCATCCCCACCGCCCACACCCTCGCCCAAGACGGCTACGTTTGGCTTTGCATCGGCGAACCCGCCAGCGAAAAACCCCTGCCCTTCCCGCATTGCAACGAAGCAGGCTGGACAACCTTTCGCATGAACAAACACTTCCACGCCCCTGTCGCCCAATGCTTGGAAAACTTCCTAGACTGCCCGCACGCCGTCTATGTGCACCGCGGGCTGTTCCGCAGCCCCACCCGCCAAGCCATGCAAGCCGAGCTGCGCTATCTGGCCGACGGCGCAGAAGTGGAATACCACGGCGAACCGCGCCAAAAAAGCGTGGTGTGGGACACCCTGCAAAACAGCCGCGCGCAAATGCGCCACACCGACCGCTTCATCGCCCCCAACACATCGCGCGTGGACTACATCTTCTCCGACAGCAAGCACTACATCATCACCTCGTCCTGCACCCCCATCAACGAGCGCGAAACCCAAGTGCACACCGTCATCAGCTACAAATACGGCAAGCTCGCCCCGCTCATCCGCCTGTTTTTCCAGCCGCTGTCGCACATCATCATCGGGCAAGACATCAAAATGCTCAAACGCCAACACGACACCATCCAACGCTTCGGCGGCAAACCCCGCTTCTACCGCAGCCAAGCCGACCTGCTGCTCCCTGCCATAGAAGCATGGCGCAAAGCGCTGGACGAAAACAGCCCCCCGCCCGAAGCCGGCAAAAGCGAGATGCAGGAGCTGTTTTTGTAACGGCGTGATTTTGCGAATGAGTGAACACCATGGCGCACGCCCAAAGGCAGCCTGAAACCCAAATGGAGCGTCGGCGGCTCGCCGACACATCGCCCGCCACACACAATCGCCATTTGGCAACGAGCCGTCGCCGCTCCATGCCAAAGGCAGCCTGAAACGTAGTTCAGCGTAGCTAAAATCCAACAAAACCAACCCCACTCCATCCGTTCAACATCCCCCCAACCATGACCCCCAACCGCCTGCTCGCCCTTCTCACCCTCCTCGCCACCCTCGCCTTCCACCTCTGGCAAAACTACTTCGCCCCACACGGCGGCAGCATCGCCCTACCCAAAAGCCTGTGGCTTGGGCTCACCCTCTACTGCTGGCTATTGCAACCCCCGCTCATCATCCGCCGCAGCCGCAATCCCCGCGCCCAAACCATCTGGCGACTCTTCTGGGCAATCATGCTCATCCGCGCCAGCGCCGAGCTATGGCTACTCTACGGCGCGCACCAATGGAAATACAGCTACGGTATCGCCCACGATCTCCTCTCCGCCGCCCTGCTTTACATCGGCGCCCGCCACGCCCAAAGGCAGCCTGAAAACGAACACAACGAGTTTCAGCGTAGCCCAAACCCCAAACGCCCCACGCCCGAAATCCAACACATGAACATCATCGCCACCATGTTCCTGTGCGAAGCCCTGTTTGCCTACTACATTTCTCACTTCAACGCCAACCAACCCCACGCCCAACTCTGGTTCATCAACTGGCAAAGCGAACACCTACCCAATCTCATTTTCACCCTCGCCTGCGAAGCCATCCTGCTAAAATGGCTTTACCGCATAGACCAATGGTTCAACCAACATGACTAACCCCCTAACCACCCACACCCAAACCCCACAAACCCTAAGCGAAGCCCAAATCGCCCAACTCTACACCCTATACCAAACCTACTACGGCGGCACCACGCCCGAGCTATTTTGCCGCGACTTGCAAGAAAAAGACCAAATTCTTATCTTGCAAGACAACCAAGCCCCCATCGGCTTCACCACGCTCAAAATCATCCACAGCCAGCATCAAAACCAACCCATCCGCGCCATATTCTCAGGCGACACCATCATCCGCCACCAATACTGGGGCAGCCAAACCCTGCCGCTCGCATGGTGCGAACTGGTTGGCAAAATCCAAGCCCAGCAGCCGCACATCCCACTTTACTGGCTGCTCATCGTCAAAGGCGACCGCACCTACCGCTATCTCAATGTATTCAGCAAACAATACTACCCCAACCGCAAAACCCCCACCCCGCCCGCAATCCAAAGCCTGATGCACCAGCTCGCCCGCGAACGCTTCGGCGCGCACTACCTGCCCGAGCGCGGCATCGTGCACTACCCGCAATCGCAAGGACACCTCAAAGCCCGATGGCACAACAGCGCCGCCGGCCGCAACCCCGAAGCGCAGTTTTTCGCCGAAAAAAACCCGCACTACCAGCAAGGCGACGAACTCGTCTGCCTCACCCTGCTGGATGCCGGCAACCTCAAATCCTTCGCCCTGCGCGGCTTTTTGGCAGGGCAGGCAGCGCAACAACAGGCAGCCTGAAAGCCGCGTTTCATGTTTTCAGGCTGCCTCAAACCGTTAAGGCAGCCTGAAACCCAATCCGACAACTCCAATCTAAAAGGAGTCCCCATGCCCATCCCCGCCAAACTCAAAAAACGCTGGGACATCTATCCCACATTGGAAGACGTGCTTTCCGCCACGCAAAACCTGTCCGTCTCCCCCTTCGGCACAACCGAAAACGGGCTGCTGGACTTTCGCGGCATCAAACTGGAAAGCGGGTTGGACAAAAACTACGCGCAAACCTACGAACTGCCCGTTTCCCTGCACCGCGCCTATTTCAGCGGTTCAACGTGGACGTGCTTCACCATCAGCTCCACGATGGACGACGACGAAATCTGCAGCATCACCGACTGCGTATTCGACGAGAGCAAATTCCACAACGGCTTGGCATACCGTGTGGAAAACATCCGCACTGCTCGTTCCATGCCTGCGTGTTCAAATACTGCGTCTATTTCAACACCATCGAAAACTGCACCTTCACAGGCATGAAAAAAAGCAATACCAAACTGAGATTTCTCTGCGATTCGATTAAAAACTGCCTGTTTGAAGGCGAAATGCGCAAGCTCAAATTCTGGGGCTCGCCGCTGGACAACTGCACCTTCAAAGGCACGCTGTATGACTGCTCGTTTGAAGGGCTGAACATTAATTCCGACAAATGGAAGCAGGGCTACGTCAGCCCCGACGAAGTGGATAACCGCTTCAATAATTTAGACTGCACCGAAGCCGAATTCATTATGTGCACCTTCCACAGCTTCTGCTATTTGGACAGAGTCAAACTCTCGCCGAACAACTGCTTGGTTCACATCACCGACGAATTTTTCGCCGAGCTCAACCGCCTGATTGCCAGCCAAGCTGATGCGGATTTAAAAGGTAAGCTGTTGGATTGGGCAAGATCGTTTTACCGCCCACATATCCAAACACCCTATAAGTTCGCCCATTCCGACGATTTCATCCGCGCCAACAAACCCGAAACCATCCTGTTTGCCCGCCAGCTTTACGATTTCGTCTGCCAAGCCGCCGAAGCTACGGGCTGCCGCGTGAGATAGTTTTGGCTGCGCCGAAGCTGCGTTTTCAGGCTGCCGCAACAACCACATTCCCTTACTCAACCCCAGCTCAAACCATGACCTACAACTGGAAACACTATCCCCAAACATGGTACGCCGTCGCCATCGCCCGAGCGCTCAAACCCAAGCAAATCCTATCAGGGCAACTGGGCGGCTTGCACTACGTCGTGTACCGCAGCGAATCGGGCAGCCTGAAGGCCGCCGATGCCTTCTGCCCGCACATGGGCGCGCACCTGAAAGGCGGCAAAGTCGTGCAGGAAGCCATCGCCTGCGGGCTGCACGGCTGCCACATCGCTCCGCAAAGCCAAACCCACGCCGCCGCCCCCGTAACCCAAGCCGTGCAGCAAGGCTGCTGCCTCGCCACCCGCGCATGGCACGTTATCGAACGCTTCGGGCTGGTGTGGCTCTACCCGCCCGCGCCGCAAGCCCCCGCCATCCCCCCGTTCAACATGGTAAACGAACACGACCACCTGTGGACGCACACCGACCGCCTGATTGCCGCCGACTGGTGCGCCATGATTTGCAACGGCTTTGATATTTCCCACATGCAAACCGTGCACCAACGGCAAATCGTCGGCGAGCCACAGTTTTTCAGGCTGCCCGACAGCGGCAACCGCCCGCAAGGCTTTTATATGGACTACCAAAGCCGCGTGCTGCAACACGGCGGCTGGTCCAGCGCGGTTATCCAAAAACTGTCGGGCGGACGGCTCGCGCTGCGCCATACCTGCATCGGCACGGCGGTGATGGTGCAAAGCAAAGTGGGCGCGTTCCAAACCACCGGCATCTTTGCCACCCTGCCGCAAGACGCGCCCGGCACCCCGCCCGAGCAACGCCGCACCCGCGCCTTTGCCGCCATCGCCGTGCCCAAAGCCGCGCCCTATGCCCGCGCCCAACTGCTTGCCGCCCGATTGCTGTATATCGCCTTTCTGCGCAAAGATTTTGGCGTGGTGGAAAATATGCGCATGCGGCTGGATGGCGTGGCAGACATCGGCGTGCAGCAAGTGAGCGCGTTTCAATCGGAATTGGCGGAAATCCAACCCGAGCCGTAAACCATTTCAGGCTGCCTATATCGCCCAAAGGCAGCCTGCGTAGCGAAGCGGAGTTGCGTAGCTAAATGTATTCCGTGCCGCAAAGTAGGTCGGGTATTCATGCCCGACAAACCCCGACAAATGTGAACAATATCAGGCATCCATCCCCAATCGGCAAACTATTACCACGCCCAACAGCTTTCAGGCAGCCTGAAACGGATAACCCCATGCCTAACAACACCCAAACCCGCATCGCCTGCCAGCAAAAACGCATCACCGCCCTCTGTGCCCGCAAAATCTCTCTGATGAACAACAGCAAGTGGGCGCGCCTATTTAACACACTTTGGCACGCCGCAGGCTTGCAATACGCCCAAGCCAAACCCCTCACCAGCGACCAGCTATACGACATAGAACTAGAAATCTATTCCGACCAACATCGCGGCTACACCAGCGACTACATCGCAGGTCCGATTGCCTTGGTGGAAATTGAATACATCATCATACCGCTGCCCGAAACCATCTGCCGCGAAACCCTTGCCACCGCGCTGGCAAAAAGCGGGCAATACGACACCGAATGGCTTGCAGGCAGCCTGAAAATCTACGGATACCGTTAGGAAACCCATGCCCCCCGAACCCCTCTTCCCCCAACGCCCCACCCCCGCCCCCTTGCCGCCCGAACTCACCGATTTCCACAGCCCCAGCTACCAACACGCCCTCACCGCATACAACCTCGCCCACGAAATCCACGGCGATGCCATACTGTTTGACCACGCCCAAGCCGCCCGCAGCAACCGCCAACTTTGGCGCGATTATCCCGAATTGCGCGGGCAATACTGGCAAATCGGCAGCTCAGGGCAGGGCGATTTTTGGCTGTTGCGCCGCGACGGCAACATCTGCTGGTACGACCACGATTTAGGCGAAATCACCCCCGCCGCCATCGTTGATTTCGCCATCACGTTTGACCAATTTTTAGCCCTATCCGCCTACCTCGCGCAAATAGAACGCACCCTAGACACAAACGAACACTATTTCGCCAACCCCACCCACCGCCAAGCCTTTGCCGACACGCTCAACCGCATCGCCCAAGGCTTGTTTGCGCGTTATCCGTATCGGTATTTTGATTAGCCGATAGGACAGCCTGAAATCCCATTTTTAACCCCACCCGAAAGGAAAACCGATGAAAACCAGCGTAACCTTCTGCTCCAATGCCTTCCCGCCCGTCAAAAACGACACCATCAACGCACCCATGCGCTAGGGTCTGTTGACAATCAGCCTTGCGGCGGTGTTTTTTGCAAAAAATACCCGCCTGCCGCGTCAAAAATGCTCGCAAGGTGTCCAACCTTGCTGTGCTTTTTTCCTTGCATTCGGGCATTTTTTACTCAAAAAACCGTCTCGCAAGCCGAATGTCAACAGACCCTAAAAACTCGCCCAATGGCTTGCCGCCGAATTGCCCAAGCACGGTTTGCCCGTAACCGATTGCTATGACGAGGATTGGGGCTGGGAAATTGAATTTGAGCACGCCGGTTTCCCGCTGCGCTTGGGCTGCGGCAATATGGACGAAGAAGCGGGAGCGGGCGAAGCGGCGGCATTCTGCTGCTTTATCACGCCCAGCCGCGCCACGCTGCGCCCGCTCAAACGCCTGTTTCGCGCCGTGGACACCCGCCCCGCGGTGGGCAGGCTCGCCGATGCGCTGGATGCCGTGTTGCGCGCGCATCCGCAAATCAGCGACATTGAATGGCAAGACGAACAGGCAGCCTGAAAGCCCGCCGACCCGTTTTAACTCCGTTGAAGCCTGCGGCTTTCAGGCTGCCGCTCCAACCAGTCATCACCAAGGACCCTTATGGCACGCAACAGCGAATCACTCAACACCTTAATCTCCACCAGCGGCACCATCGCCGGCATGGGCTTGGCAATCGTCGGCATCTTGGCGGCGAAGCAGTCGATGCAATACAGCGAAATGATTTCGGACGATATGTTTTTGTTTTCCTCCATCGGCTTTTTGCTGGTGGTTATCGGCTATCTGGCGCAAAAACATAGCGAACAGCATTACTACGCCCGCTTGGTGCGGCTGGCGGAATGGCTGTTTTCGCTGTCGCTGCTGGTGGTCGCCGCGGCGCTGGTGCTGCTGTATGCCGAGGCGTAAGCCCAAAGGCAGCCTGAAAACCTATCCGCGAAAAGAAATCCCATGTAGCAAAAACTGCAAACGCTCCCCAACCAACAAACCCACAGAGACAAAATCCTCTACTGGCACATCCGCGATGGCGCAGTCTGGCACCAACACCGCAAAATCCGCCGCGCCGACCCCGCCACGCTAGAAGTCTTCCAAATACATGGCGGCTCAGGCTTTATCGCCCGCGATAAAAACCACGTTTACCACGCATGGACAACCCTAAAAAACATCGACCGCGCCAGCTTTGAACACATTGCCGCCTACCTCTGGCGCGACAAAAACCACGTTTACGCCGAACACGAAACCTCCCTGCGCCCCATTGCCGAAGCCGACCCCGCTACCTTCCATTACCTCGGGCAAGACTGGGCGGCCGACCAATGCCACGCCTATTACGCCGCCCGCCGCGTCAAACACTACACCCGCCCCGACACCCTGCGCCTCATCGGAGCATGCTACGCCGCCGATGCCGACCACGTTTACTGGGACGGCAAACTCCTGCCCCAAGCCGACCCCGCCACATGGCAGTTTGTTGCCGCTGCCCCTGCGTTCTCCCGCGATGCCCGCCATGTTTACTGCTACTGGGACCCGCTCCCCGAAGCCGACCCCGCAAGCTGGCGGCATCTGCACGACAGCTTTTCCAAAGACCTCCGCCACGTCTATTACGGTACACGCATCATCCCCCGCGAAAACCCCGCCGATTGGAACACGGAACGCGCCCGGACCACCGATGCCATGCGTGTCATGTGGCACATCGCCCAAGCCCAAGCAGACGATACGGCAGCCTGAAAACCGCAGGTTTCAACGAAGTTAAAACCCGTTGCCCCGTTTTCAGGCTGCCTATGCAGGCAACACCCAAGGCAGCCTGAAAATCCAAAAAGGAACCCGCCATGAGCAACACCCATTACGTCTGCTTCCCCTGCCGCACCGCCGTCAAACGCGCAAAATCATGGTGCCGCGGTGACGAAGAACACGCCCCGCGCTGCCCCCATTGCGGCGGCGCGTGCACCGAATTGGACTACCGCGCCCCCGTTCCGCCCAAAAACAAAGGCAAAGCATGGGCGGCGCTGTTCGCCCGCACCCTAGCCGAACAACGCCGCCGCAACGGCTACGACCCCGCCGCGCTTGCCGCCCGCAAGCACCAACTGGAACGCGAAGCCGCCGCCCTGTCGGCACGGTTAAACAACGCGAAAAACCCGCCCCATCCCAGCCACGCCAAGCAAATCCGCCGCGAACTGCGCCGCGTGCAAAACGCGCTGGTGTGGTACGGCGTGCAGCCGGATGAGGCAGCCTGAAAACCCGCGCCACGGAGCCCCCATGTTCAACTTCTTCCGCCGCCCCAAAATGCTCACCTCCGAGCAAATCCGCGCCGAAACCGACCGCCTGCGCGCCCTTATAGGCGCACCCGCCGATTTATGCCCGCTGTCGCCCGCCATGCGCGGCGACGGCTCGCCCTTTCTCCGCGTCGTGGCAGACGGCTATATTTACGCCAACGAAGAGCGCGGTCATGTTTACAACGAAAGAAAAACGCAAGATTTAGACGAACTGCTGTATTGGATAATGAAAGACATCACACGCAGTATGGCGAGCGAATACGAATTGGCAAACCGCGTCCCCCATGCCGACTTCCGCCGTCTGCTGTTCGCCAAGGATTTAGAATTATTAGGCAGCCTGAAACCCGAATGGCGCGAACGCAAGCGGGAATACTACGATGCCGTTCTAGCGCAATACCCGTTTAACGATGAAATTTGATACAAGGCAGCCTGAAAACCTGTTTGCCGTCCGCTGCCCAAAAGCAGCCTGAAAGCCCGAAATGCCCCTCACCGAAGCCAACCTTGCCCACCCCCACCGCCAAGCTGCCCTGTGCGCCAAACTCAATCGCGCAGGCGTCGTATTCCGTTTCGGCGTATGGCAAGCCCCCGCGCACAGCGACCCCGAAGCCACGCACGCCGCCGCGCTTGCCGCCCTGTTTGCGCAAATTCTGCAAGCCGACCACGATGCCCAAGCCGAGCGCATTGCGCAATACCACGCCGAGCGGCTCGCCGCCGCCCGAAACGACACCGAGCGCGCAAAAATCCGCCGCGCCGCCGCACAAAACCCGCTGCCGCCGCTCAGTTTCCATCCCCAAGCCGCCCGCAGCGCACCGTTGGACACCCGCTTTATTCAACCCGCTGCCAGCCTGCGCCCCTGCCGCGACTACGCCCAAGCCGTCCGCCCGCGCAGCCACACCGCCGCCCAAGCCGAATTTGACCCGCAAAACTGGTTCGTCCGCCTTTATCGCGCGTTCAACGAGCCGCCCTACGGCTTGGGCAGCCTGCCCGAAGCCGACCGCCGCGCCCTGTGGGCAGATTTCTGCGAACAAACGGGGCTGCTGCCCGAAGCTGGCATCAGCGTGCGCGACTGGGTGCGCCACAACAGCTACAACCACAATGGCAGAGCGCAATACAGCCGACACCCGCTCAGCAACTATATTTAATGCGGGGTTGGAATGGTGGGGCATCTGGTGCCTCACCATACACCACCCCCGCCGCCAAACCGTCGCCGCCCTTGCCGCCAGCGCAACCGATTAAGCAGCCTGAAAACAACAAACCCACACCATTCACACCCCATGCAAAAATTCATCCTCCTGCGCGGGCACGAAGGCGCAGGCAAAACCACCTATGCCGCCCGGCTCATCGCCCAATTCCAACGCGACTACCCGCAAGCCCGAATCGTTTACATCGACAACGACCAAGCCCTCACCGACCCGCAAGGCAACTACCATTTTGACTTTGAACAATTTGCCGCCGCCCACCGCCAAAACCAAGCCCGTCAGCAAGCCGCGTTTGAATACGGCAAAGCCCATCCCCAAGCCGATTTACTCATCATCAACGCCAATCCCAACCAAAAACGCAAAACCTGCGAAGCCATGCTCGCCACCGCCCGCAGCCACGGCTTTGCCACCGAAACCTACCGCCTGCACCACTTCCATCCCAACCTGCACGGCGTGTCGCCCGAAGAAGTCGCTCAAAGCTACGCGCGGCTCAACGCCAACCCCGTGGACGGCGAAATCCACATCGGCAAAGTGGACGAAAAATCAACAAATTGCTATGATTAGGCAGCCTGAAAATCCGATAAACCCCCAACCACACATCAAACCAAAGGCGTACCATGCAGCCTGAAAAACCCATCATCTTTACCTACATTGAATCAACCCATCTTGAAACAGAAGAGGAGAAACTCATGCGTAATCTCAACACTCTGATGCACCGCATCTTCATGGACATTGAAGGCGTAACCGACTCCGCCCTTGTGGACGGCGCAGCAGGCAAACTGATGAAACACGAAGGCAACCACACCGATTTTGACACCCTCACCCACGGCATCGTCGCCATCTACAACTTCAAAGCCCGCATCTCCCGCGCCCTGCAAACCAAAGAGCCGATGGAATACTTTTGGGTAACCCTGCAAAACCAACACCACGTTTTCTACCCCATCCCCATGCGCCCGCACATGTTTATCTACATCGCCGTGGACAAAACCAGCACCATGCCCACCAACGTTATCACCAAACTCAAACAACTCACCCTGCCTACTGATTAACCCCAATGGGCGTAACCCCGTTTTCAGGCTGCCTCTATATCACTCATACCAAAGGCAGCCTGAAAACTTGAAAATCCCACTCCCAGTCCCTAATTAAGAACACCATGAAATACAACCCATTCAAAAGAGGCAAAAAAATGACCGAACAAACCCAAACCCCCGAAACAGAAAATCCAGCCGTAGAAACCACCGAAGCCCAAGCCGAGCAACCTACCCTAGAATCCCTACAAGCACGCATTGCCGAACTAGAAGGTCAGCTTAAAGACGAACAACTGCGCGCGCTTGCCAACGAACAAAACCTACGCCGCCGCCATCAAGAAGAAATCCAAGCCGCGCACAAATTTGCCGCGCAAAAATTCGCCGCCGAAATGCTCACCGTCAAAGACTATCTGGAAATGGCGCTGCAAGACCAAAGTGGCAACTTCGAAGCCATGAAAACAGGCGTAAGCATGACCCTCAACGAACTCAACAAAGCCTTTGACCACACCCAAATCAAAGAAATCCCCGCCGAAAAAGGCAGCAAGCTAGACCCGCACCACCACCAAGCCATGCAGGAAATCGAAGCACCCGAGCAGGAAGCAGGCACCATCGTGGGCACGCTCAAAAAAGGCTACACCCTCAACGAACGCGTATTGCGCCCCGCCATGGTAACCGTAGCCAAAGCCGCCTAATCCGCGACCCAAAGGCAGCCTGAAAACGGCGAATATCCGTTTTCAGGCTGCCTTTGGCACAAAATCCGCTATAATCCGGGCTTTTCGCGCACTCGGTGCAGCACACCTCCCATCCATTCCACGGAACAAGTAAAAATGAATATCCTACTGCTCATCATCATATTACTCGCCGTACTCATCGTCGTCGTCGCCTACAACATGCACCAAGAAAACCAGTACCGCCAAAAAATCCGCAGCCAATTTGGGCACGCCGACAGCGATGCCCTGCTCAACGCCAGCCACCGCTCTACCCGCGACGGGCAAACCTTCGCCGAAACAGGCAAACGCCTGCGCCGCAGCCCCGCACAACCCGAAACCCAAACGCCCGCCCCCGCCGAGTCCAACCCACCCAAACCCACCGCGCCGCAAACGCAGCCTGAAAACCCGAAAACCGAATCGCCCCAAGCCAAACCAACCAAACAACCCGCCGAAAACTCTGCCGCGCAAACCGCCCACAACGAAATCAGCATCACCCTGAGCGAAAAACCCGAATTTCAGGCTGCCGAACCGGAAATTTCCGTAACCCTCGCTCCCGCGCAGCCCGCTGCCAAACCCAAAACCAACCCCAACCAATCCGAGCTGCAATTTGACCGCGCCGAGCAACAACCCAAGCGCGAAACCCCGTTCGCCCGCATCATCAACAGCGTAGCCGAAGCCGCCGAAACCCGCAAACCTCTTGTCTCGCTTGCCAGCTTGGAAAACAGCGACCTGCAATGGTTTGACAAACGCTTTGACTACATGAGCTACATCGCCCTATACGAACCGAAAGAGCTCAGCGTTATCCCCCGCCTGTCGGGCAGTCATCGCTTTCAAATCGTCGGCTGCACCCTAGACGGACGATTCCAAGTCGCCGAACCCATCCCAGGCGTTGCCTACCAAGCCTTTGTAATCGGCTTGCAAGCCATCAGCCGCAGCGGTTTGGCCGGCGAAGAAGAGTTGGAACACTTCGCCCAGCAATCGCGCCAGTTCGCCGAAAAAATGAACGGCATCGCCAGCACCACCCACACAGGAGATTTCCTTGAAGCCGCCCGCCCGCTCGACGAACTTTGCGCCCGCGTAGACCAAACCATCGCCATCCATCTTGTCGCCCGCTCCAACGTGTCGGGCAACGAACTACGCCACACCGTAGAAAAAGCAGGCTTTATGCTGATGCACGACGGCACCTTCGCCTATCTCGGCAGCGACGGCGACCCCAAATACACCATCGCCGCCCTAGATGGCAGCGTGTTCACCGAAGCCCTGCTCAGCAACCAACCCTACAAAGGGTTCAGCATGCTGTTTGACATCACGCGCGTTCCCAGCGCCGAAGAAGACTTCAACGAATTTATGAACATCGCCGTCAAGCTGTCCGGCGAACTCGGCTTAGACCTTGTGGACGACCAAGTGCGCCAGCTCTCCACCGAGTGGCTCAAAGAAGTCCGCACCTATGTTGGCGCGCGCCAAACCGAAATGCGCCGCGTAGGCATAGAACCCAACAGCCCGCTTGCCAAACGCGTGTTCGCCTAACAAACAAACCGTATCCTAAAATTTTGGATACGGTTTTTGTTTGCGGATTAGGTTGGTTTCACAGAAGCGCATATACTCGTTTTCAGGCTGCCTCTGTCTAAATGAGGTGTTAAACCTCCAAGGCAGTCTGAAACTGTGCCTCCATTTTTATGCTGCCATTTTTGCTGTTTGCTGCTTCTGTTGATAAAAGTCCCCGAACAAAAAACCATTATTGCGCAATCATTTGACCGTTTTACAGAAACATTTTC
>ERZ773060.67-NODE-67-length-55322-cov-5.18108_pt1 | contig 55322 bp, 49 predicted proteins | sample MGYA00580628_ERZ773060 | MGnify/ENA primary metagenome ERZ773060 (study PRJEB29015, sample SAMEA2738019) | human oral metagenome | biome: human oral; feature: human-associated habitat; material: dental | place: China | collected 2045 ... | reverse complement strand
AAAAGACTTTGTCCATGTATTCTTTAACTGTCCACGGCTCGCCCATCCACCATGCGGGCATTTGCCAAATCACGGCATCTGCCCATAGGATTTTTTCTACTTCTGCTTGGGCATCGTAGCCGTTTTCTATCACGGTTTCTTGCGTGCGATGTCCAAGCGAGGCGAGGGTTTGCTGGGCGAGGGTGTGCAGGCTGTGGTTGAGTTTGCCTTGTGAGTGTCCGAAGGCTTTGCCGCCATTGATAAGTAGGAGATTCATGGGTGTCCTTGTTGTGTGTGTGGATTTTCAGGCTGCCTGAAATGAGTTATTTGCCCTATTCTGCTTAACCGTGCAAGCCATCTCGTTCAGGCTGCACTGCCGTTTCGCGCTCTGCCATAAAATCTGCGCTGGCGGTGTTGCCGCTTAAAAAGAAGCTGTCCCACACTTGATTAGCGGGGCTGATAATGCGCTCGTTGCCGACTACGCGCACATTGACATGAGTAACGTGTTCATCAAATCGGGCGGAATAAGACAAATGAATGGTTTGCGGATTGTCTAATGGAATTTGCATAGCGCACTTCTTTAATCTCGTTTATAGACAGCCTGAAAACGCTTAATCATCGTGATGTTCCCACCACCATAAAACCAGCCCAATCACAACCAAGGCGGTTATCAATAATAGGGAGTTGATGCTGTATGGGCTGGGGTCGGGCGGGGCATAGCTGCTCATGATTCTTTCGTTTCTGCTTTTTCAGGCTGCCCTATGCTGGGCTGTCGTTGGGCATCACCATGCCGAGAGAAATCACGTATTTTAGGGCTTCGTCCACGTTCATGTTGAGTTCGCGGATGTCGCTGCGGCGTACCATGATGTAGTAGCCGCTCGTGGGGTTGGGCGTGGTGGGCACATACACGGAAACGTAGTCGGTTGGTTCGGGCAGGGCTTGGGTTACGGCTTGTGGCACTTCGCCTGATACAAATGCGATTGTCCAAATATTGGGCTGGGGAAAGGGTATCAGCACGGGGGTTTGGAATGAGCGGGCGTTGTCGGACAGCAGGCTTTCGGATACTTTTTTTACGCTGGAATAGATGGATTTTACTACGGGGATGCGCCCGAGCAGGCTGTCCCATGCTTCTAGGAATTTGCGCCCGAGCATATTGGCTGCGAAGATGCCTGTAATCAGCAAGACGATGATGGCGATGATGAAGCCTTGCCCTGGGATGTTAAAGCCGATGTAGTTTTCAGGCTGCCATTTTTGTGGGATAAGGTTGGCGAGCCAGTCAGTGGCGTTGATGATGTAGCCGATGAGCCAGATGGTTACGGCGATGGGCAGCCATACGAGTAGCCCTGCGATAAGGTATTTTTTTAGGTACTTGCCGATGCTCATAGTGCGCTTGGTGGTGGAATGCAAAGGGCGGGATTATACGCGCTTTGGGTGGGCTTTGCTGGGCTTGTTATCGGCAGCCTGAAAATGATTTAGTGCTTTTCAGGCTGCCTTTGGGCGGGATTAAAGCGCGTCCCAGCCGTTGAACATAATGCCTAAGCCGATGCCTTTTTGTTTGTGGTTGTAGTCAATCAGGCTTTCGCCGTAGCCGTAGAAACCTTGCACATAGCCTTTTAGGTTGCCTTTGATGGGGAAGGTGTAGTTGAGCTGCACCGCGCCTTTGCTGTGTTTAGGGTTGTAGCGTAGGGTGCTGGATAAGGCGTGTTTGTTGTTGAATTGATAGGCGATGCGTAGGTCGCCGTAGCCCATGTAGTGCATGATGTCGGGGTTGTCGTCTTTATCGGCACCTGGGTCTAGGCGCGCCCAAACGCGGGGGATAACAGAGAGTTTGCCCCATTCCATGCCTGCCATGGCGTAAATGCGGTTCCATGAGCGCGACAGTGGGCGGCTTTGCCCGTTGGATTGGTGGATGTAGCCCACGCCGAGCATGCGTAGTTTGCCGCCGAAAGGAAGGTTGGCTTTAACGGGCTGGGTGAGAAATAGCTCGGGGGCGTAGTCGCTGTTGCGGAAGGGGGCGGATTTTTTGCCTCGGTTATACACTTGCCAGTTGGATTGCTGGGTGTAGCCTGCCCACAAGTCGGCATGAGTGCCAAACAAATCTTCGGCGATTTTGGTTTTCAGCGAGATTTGCATTTTGGTTTCAATGCGTTTTTGCTGGGTGTGGATGTCGTCTAGGACGATGCCGCGCGTGGGGGTGCTGGGGGTGTAGTTGGGCGAACTGCGATACCATGCGGGCAGAAGATACATGGGTTCGTGTTCGCGGATGCTGAAAATGCCGTTTTCGTTGTTTTTGTCTAGGTCGTATTGTTGCGAAAGGGCGGAATAGCTTTCGCTGGGAATGCTGGGCTCGGCAAAGACGATTTGGGGGCTTTGGGTGGCTTTGCTGGTGGCGTGGCTTTGGGCGATGTCTATACTTTTGGATTGCGGTTGGCTGGGGCTGCTGTATGCGCGGTCGTAGCAGGCTAGGCGGGTGGTGGCATCGCTGATGGCAACGCAGGATTGGGCATCGGGCGCGGGGCTGTTTGCATGATTATTTGCGCGAGACGCTGGGGATTCGTTGCTGGGAGTGAGCGGGGTTTCGGCTTGGGCGAGCAGTTCGTTGGTGGGCAGCAGGGGGATTTCGGTTTGGGCGTGCGCCAACGGGGCTAGGCTGATTAGGGCGAGTAGGATGGGGTTTTTCATTTGTTTTTGGGGTGTTAGGTTGTTTGAAATGGGGCGCATTTTAACTGATTTCGGGCGTTGGGGCAGCCTGAAAATGGGGGTGGATGGGGTTTTCAGGCTGCCTTGGCATTGGCGCGAATAGGCGTTTGAAGGCAGCCTGAAAATCATTTGTGCCGAATCTCCCAGCATTGGTGGATTTTTTTGTTGCGAAAATCTTCGGGAATGGATTGGTGGCTGATGTTTTTGATGGCGTAGCGCTCGGCAAGCGCGGGGTTGAGTTCAAAGCTGCGTAGGTTGTTGGAAAAATAAAGCGTGCCGCTGGGGGCGAGCAATGCCATTGCGCCGTTAATCAGCGTGGCTTGGTCGCGCTGGATGTCTAGGGTGTCTTGCATTTTTTTGCTGTTGGAAAAGCTGGGCGGGTCTAAAACAATCAGGTCAAATTGTTTGCGTTGTTGGGTGGCTTGTTGCAGGTATTGGAATACGTCGGCGCGGATGATTTGATGTTGGCTTAAATCTATGTGGTTAAGTGTGAAGTTGCGCTCTGCCCATTCTAGGTAGGTGTTGGATAAATCAACGGTTTCGCTGCTGATGGCGCCGCCTGTGGCTGCGTAAACGGTGAAGCTGCCTGTGTAGGAAAATAGGTTGAGAAAGCGTTTGCCTGCGGCGATGCTGCCGACTTTTTGGCGGGTGTTGCGGTGGTCTAGGAATAGCCCTGTGTCTAGGTATTTGTCTAGGTTTACCCAGAATTGCCGCCCGTTTTCTTGGATGATGAAGTCTTCGCCTGTTTTGCCTGTTTTTTGGTATTGGGCTGCGCCTTTTTGGCGGGCGCGTTGTTTGAGATGGATGTGGTGTTGCGGGAAGCCTGTGATGTGTTCTAGGGCGGCTAGGATTTCTAGCAGCCATGCTTTGCGCTCGGCGGGGCTTTGCTGCCAGCCTGTGTCGTATTCTTGCAGGTGGATGTGGTCGCGGTAAACATCGATGGCGAAGGGGTATTGCGGGATGTCGCGGTCGTAGATGCGCCATGCTTCTAGGTTGTGGCGACGCGCCCATTTGAGTTGGTGTTTGAGGTTTTTGCCGATGCGGTTGATGAGGTCGTTGATGTGGGTCATGGTGGGCTTGGGTGGTTTTCAGGCTGCCTTTGGGATGGACGGCGATGGTTGGGCTGATGGGCGTGGTACGCGGCAAGACGCGTGTTCTGGCGGATGATTGGCTGCGTGTGTTTTTGGGCTGAACCTTTTACAAATCCCAAGATGTCGTCATTCCTACGCGGAAATGACGGCATTTCTTGTTTTTCAGGCTGCCTCATGGGTTTTACAAAGGTTTCAGGCTGCCTACTCTTCGCTGATGTATTGCGCGGGAACGTGGTCGGTGAGCCATACTTGGTTGTCGCTTAAATAGAAGGCGTGCCCTGCGGCGTGCATGGCGGCGGCGTTGATGCGCAACACGATGGGTTTGCCGTGGCGTTGTCCGACTTTTTGCGCGGTGGGGATGTCGGCGGAAAGGTGCACATGGTGGCGGCTGCCTGCGCTTAAGCCCTGCTGGCGGATGCTGTCTAAAAAGCGGGTGGCGGTGCCGTGGTACAGGATTTCGGGCGGTTCAACTGGTGTATGTGCGATGGCGACTTGGGCGGTGCTGTGCCCTTGCGCGGCGCGAATTTGCGTTTGGTCATCGGACAGGGTGAAGCGTTTTTTGGGATTGGTGGCGACGATTTCTAGCAGTTGCGCGCGGCTGATGGGGCGGTTGTGTTGGGCGGCTTGGGCAAGCAGGGTGTCGATGCTTACCCAGCCTTGGCTGTCTAGCGTGATGCCGATGCTTTCGGGGTGGTGGCGCAGGATGTAGCTGAGGAATTTGCTGGTTTGGGCGTGGGGGTCGGGCATGGTTTTCAGGCTGCCTTTGGATTGCGATTGGACGGATAAGGCAGCCTGAAAATGGGGTAAACGGGGTTTCAGGCTGCCCTACTCTATTGCGTTGATTATTCGGCTTTCGGCGTGGTTTCGGTTTTTTGACCGGGGCGTGTTGCCATCAGCGTATGCAAGCGGCGGTTGTCGGCGCGGGCAACGTTAAACAGCAAGTCGCCCAGTTGCACTTTTTCGCCGCGCACGGGCAGATGCCCCAGCTCGTGTATCACCAAGCCGCCGATGGTGTCGGCTTCTTCGTCGCTGAATGCGGTGCCAAAGTATTCGTTGATGGCGGCGATTTCGGTGGTGGCTTTGATGCGCCAACGCTCGGCGGACACGGGGAAGATGTTATCCGCGCTGTCGTCTTCGTCAAATTCGTCTTCAATTTTGCCCACAATTTGCTCAATCACGTCTTCAAACGTTACCAAGCCCGAGATGCCGCCGTATTCGTCTACCACAATCGCCATGTGGTTGCGCTGGGTTTGGAAGTCTTTGAGCAGGCTGTTGAGCGATTTGCTCTCGGGCACGAACACGGCGGGGCGCAGAATGTGTTCCAGCTTGAATTGCTCGGGGTTGAGCGTGCATTTGAGCAGGTCTTTGGCGTGCAGGATGCCGATGATGTGGTCTTTGTCTTCTTCGATGACGGGGAAGCGCGAATGGGCGGTTTCCACGGCATAGGCGATGATGCGGTCAATGCTGTCGGTGGTTTTGATAACGTCCATTTGGGCGCGGGTCATCATGGCATCGCGCACGGATAGTTGGCTGAATTTGAACAGGTTTTCCAAGCGCAGTAGGGTGTCGCCGTCCAAACTGTTTTGCGCTTGGGCTTGGTGCAGCAAATCCAGCCATTGGGCGGGGGTTTCAGGGATGCCGATGCTGCCTGAAACGCGGTGGAACAGGCGGTTGAACAGGGTGGGTTTGGGTTGGTGCGGGGTGTCGTCCATGGTGTTTGATTGGGGTGGTTAATGGGTTTTAGCTACGCTGAACTTCGTTTCAGGCTGCGTTTGGTTTTTCAGGCTGCCTGCAATTGGTCGCGCACTTTCATCAGCGCGAAGCCGAGCAGGTTCAAGCCTTGCCATTGCAACGGGTTTTCGGCGCGGGGGTCGTCTTGCGCCAAGCCGATGCCCCAGATGCTGTCCATAGGACTGGCTTCCACCAACACGCGATTGTCCGTCTGCAGCAGAAAGGCTTTTAAATCATCGTGTTGCGAAAATTTGGCGCGGTTAGCTTGGCACACGATGTCAAAACGATGGGCGTTCCAAACGTCGTCTTTAAAGCCAATGATTTGCCGCCCGAGGGCTTTGGCTTGCCCCGGGTTGCCTGATTGCAGGATTTGGCGGCGGATGTCGTCTGCGCCAAACAGCCGTGCTTTTTCTGCCATCATGTAGTGTTCGGCGGTGGCGTAGCGCTCGCCGTCCAGTTCAAACGGGGCGGGATACCATTGGCTGAACACGGCTTTGTCGGCGATGCCTTTTTGCTTGGGGGTGTGCCCCCAGAAGAAGACGTATTTGAGCTTGGCTTTGCGCTTGAAGGCGTCTTGCAGGGCGGCGAGGTCGTAGAGAGCGGGCATGGGTTATTCCGTTGGGGGTGTTGGGGCGTTTGCTGAACGTTGCGGCAGCCTGAAAATAACGTGCATGCAAGGGGCGGTGCAAACTGCGCTGCTTGGGGCTTGGTTAAACGGCGCATGGCAAGCCGCGCCATCGCCGCTTACTTCAAAGGCAGCCTGAAAAGCATCCATGCGGTTGCCTGCGCGAATGCAATTCGGGTTGGCGGCTTTCTAGTTTGCCTACGTTATTTCAGGCTGAAATCTTTGCAAAACCTGCTACCGATGGCGCGTCGGTTCGCCGACATCTTGGCAAACCCGCCATGCTCTGCTTTATCAGCCATTTGGCGGCGAGCCGTCGCCGCTCCATTTTAGGTTTCAGGCTGCCCTATTTTCAGGCTGCCTATTGCTTCCCCGCGCAAGCGCAACCGCAGCCACAGCCGCCCTGTTCGTTTTCAGGCTGCCTTGTGGCTTCGCTTTCCGCTTCGCTACCTAGCGGATATAAATCCAATTTGGTGAGCAAGGCGCGGTCGCCGCTTTCTTCGGGGTTGGGCGAAGTGAGCAAGGTGTCGCCGTAGAAAATGGAATTGGCACCCGCCATAAAACACATCGCTTGCATGGCTTCGGGCATATCGGCGCGCCCTGCGGATAGGCGCACATAGCTTTGCGGCATGGTAATCCGCGCCACGGCAATGGTGCGCACAAATTCAGTCCAATCCAAATCGGGCGCATCGGCAAGCGGCGTGCCGTCTATTTTGATAAGTTGGTTAATCGGCACGCTTTCAGGCTGCGGGTCTAAATTGGCTAGGCTGGCGATTAAGCCTGCGCGTTCGGCGCGGGTTTCGTTCATGCCTACGATGCCGCCGCAGCAAATTTTGAGCCCCGCTTCGCGCACCTTGCCCAGCGTGTCCATGCGGTCTTCGTGGCGGCGGGTGTGGATGATGTCGTTGTAGCGGCTGGGGTCGGTGTCTAGGTTGTGGTTGTAGTAATCCAGCCCCGCTTCGTGCAGGCTTTGCGCCATACCTTCGTCCAGCAAGCCAAATGTGCCGCAGGTTTCCAGCCCAATTTCTTTCACGGCGCGCACCATGTCGGCAAGCTGGGGGATGTCTTCGGGCTTGGGACTGCGCCATGCCGCGCCCATGCAAAAACGGCTTGCGCCGCGTTTTTTGGCGATTTTGGCGAGGGCAACCACGTCGTCCACTTCCATCAGCCCCGTTTTTTCCACGCCTGTGTGGTAGTGCGCGGATTGCGGGCAGTATTCGCAGTCTTCGGTGCAGCCGCCTGTTTTCACCGACAATAGCGTGGAAAGCTGCACGGCGCGGGGGTCAAAGTGTTCACGGTGCACTTGGGCAGCCTGAAAAACGAGTTCCAAGAAGGGCTGGTTAAACAGCCCTTCCACTTGGCATTTGCTCCAATATTGGGCGGTGGGGTGCGGCGTGGGCACGCTGGCGCGGCGCAGGGCAACGGGGCGTAGGTAAGTCATGGGGTTTCCTTATTTCCTTTGTAGATTTTCAGGCTGCCTTTGGGGCAGCGGGGTGTTTGCGCTGGGTAAAACGGCGTTTCAGGCTGCCTCTTTCACCCATTTCAGGCTGTCTATTCAGCCAATTTATTCGTATGGATTTGCCATGCCAAGCTGCGCCAGCAATGCCGTTTCCAACGCTTCCATTTCCTCGGCTTCATTATCGTGGATGTGGTCGTAGCCCATCAGATGCAGCGTGCCGTGTATCACCAAATGCGCATAATGATGCGCCAGCAGCTTGCCTTGCTCGGCGGCTTCGCGGCTCACTACTTGCGGGCAGATGATTAAATCGCCGCGCAGGGTTTCATCGCTCTCGGGCAGCATGATTTCGCCTTCATTGAGCGCAAAGCTCAGGATATTGGTGGCGTAGTCTTTGCTGCGATAGTCGCGGTTGTAGGCGCGGGCATCGGCTTCGTCCAGCAGCAAAAGCGAGATTTCAGCGCGGCGGTATTCGTTTTTCAGCGCGTGCCAAATCCATTGGTAAAACTGGCGTTCGCTGGGCAGGTTGCGCTCGCTGCTTTGGTTGTCAAAGGCGAAAGCGAAGCGTTGTTTTTGGATGGCAAGAAAGGGGAATTGTTTGGCTTGTTTCATGGTTTGGGTGGATGGATGTTGATTAGATTGAATACAGGTTCTAAAAAGGGCTGGCGGTTAGTAGCATAACGATGGGCAACAGCGCAAGGTGGTTTTCAGGCTGCCTTGATTGTTTTTTTTGCAGGGGCTGTTGACATTCAACTTTTGCAGCGGATTTTGCGTCATAAAATGGCAGATGCAAGGCAAAAATGCGAGCCTATGTTGTCCATAGGCGAGTATTTTTAACGCAGCAGATGCCGTTTTAGGGCGAAAAAGCCGCCAAAATGTTGATTGTCAACACGCCCTAATGATTATTCGGGCTTGTTGCCCCCGCCACGACGACGCAGCACCGCAGGCGTTTCAAAATCATCAATCACCGATTGGCTGGCAAAATCAGCCGCCACCAAATTGGCGCTGTGTACATCCCGCGCCGAACGGAAAATGCTGTTCATTTTGTGGTTGTAATCAGGCTCAATGGGCGCAGCCGTGTGGCGGTGCGTGGTTAAGCTGGATTCGTTTTTCTCTTTCAAACCCGTCGCGATGATGGTGATGCGAATCACGTCTTCCGCCATGGATTCATCTTCGGCAGTGCCAAATTTCAGCTCGGCATCGGGCGATGCGTATTCGTTCACCACCGCCATGATTTCTTCGTATTCATCCAAAATAAACGCATCAGGCGCGGTGGTAATGTTCACCAAAACGCCGCGCGCGCCACTCAAGCTCACATCATCCAACAAGGGGCTGGAAATGGCTTGCTCCACGGCGATGCGGGCGCGGTCGGTGCCTTTGGATTCGCCAATGCCCATCATCGCCATGCCCGTGATGCTCATCATGTTTTTCACATCGGCAAAGTCCAAGTTAATCAAACCTGGGCTGGTGATCATTTCAGAAATGCCCGCCACGCCGTTGCGCAACACATTGTTTGCCGCGCGGAACGCCTCGCGTACGGTAACGCCTTTGCCCAGCGCGGTTAATAATTTATCGTTTGGCACAACAATCAATGAATCAACGTGTTGTTTCAATAAATCAATGCCTTGCTGCGCCACGATGCCGCGTTTGCCCTCGTGTTTAAACGGGCGCGTTACCACGGCAACAGTTAAAATGCCCATTTCTTTGGCGATTTCGGCAATCACGGGCGCAGCGCCTGTGCCTGTGCCGCCGCCCATGCCAGTGGTGATGAACAACATATTCGCGCCGCTGATGGCAGCGGAAATTGCCTCGCGGTCTTCCAACGCCGCATCACGCCCCACATCGGGATTCGCGCCTGCACCCAAACCGCGCGTTAAACTGGCACCCAGCTGGATTTTGTTGGCGGCGTTGTTGTTTGCCAATGATTGCGCATCGGTGTTGGCGCTGATGTATTCCACGCCCTGAATCGGGTTGTCAATCATGTTGTTGATGGCATTGCAGCCGCCGCCGCCCACCCCGATGACTTTAATCACGGCGGGTCCGGTGTTGCCTTCGGCTAAATTGTAAACAGAATTGTTGTCCATATAGTTAAGCTCCAAAATGCGCTTGTCGTTATTGTGAAAATGGATTTTCAGGCTGCCTCATGCGGTTTCAAACGGGGATAGGCAGCCTGAAAAAAGATTAGAGATTGTTTTTCATCCAATTAATCGTTCTGCTTATCCAGCTTGGCTTGCGCGGTATCGGCTCGGGCGGCAGCAGCAAATCATCGGGTTCGTCGTCTTCGCGTGGCGAGGGCGCGGGGCGTTTTTCGTTTTTGCTGATAACGGGCTTCTCGGCAACGGTGTTGCCGGTGCGGCGATTGGGTTTACCTGCGCTGATGCCATTTTGCTGGGCGCGTTTTTTCGCAGCGTGCAGCAAACCGATTACGGTGGCATAGCGCGGATTGCGGATGCGGTCGGATAGTGTGCCCACTTCTTGCGGCACTCCAATGCGCGCGGGCAAGTTGAACACATCTTCTGCCAGTTCCACCACGCCACGCAGCAAAGATGCGCCGCCTGTCAGCACGATGCCCGAAGTTAAAACTTCTTCGGGGAAGCCCGCACGGCGCAGTTCGTTTAACGTGAGCTCCAAAATTTCTTCCACGCGCGGTCCAATCACGCTGGCGAGCGTGCGGCGCGAGATTTGGCGTGGCAAACGGTCGCCCACGCTGGGCACTTCCACCATTTCATCCAAGCCTTCCAAGTTTTCCAAAGCCACGCCGTGGAAAATTTTGATGCGCTCGGCAGCGGTGTAAGGCGTGCGCAGGGCTTGCGCCAAATCGCGGGTAATCAAATCGCCCGCAATCGGGATAACGGCGGTGTGGCGAATCGCGCCGTTGGTGTAAACGGCGATGTCGGTTGTGCCACCGCCGATGTCAATCACGCAAACGCCCAGTTCTTTTTCGTCTTCGGTGAGCACCGCATCGGCGGAAACCAGCGGTTGCAGCATGATTTCGTCTACTTTCAAGCCACAGCGCTCAATGCATTTTTGCACGTTTTGCAAGGCAGTTACTGCGCCTGTGATGATGTGCACGCGCGTATCCAAGCGCACGCCACTCATGCCAATGGGCTCGCGCACGCCCGGTTGGTTGTCGATGATGTATTCTTGCACCACGGTGTGCAAAATTTGGTGGTCGGGGGGGATGTTCACCGCTTTGGCGGTGTCTTTGGCGCGTTCAATGTCGGCTTTGGTTACTTCGCCGTCTTTGATTTTGACCACGCCTTGCGAATTAAGGCTGCGAATGTGGTTGCCTGATATGCCTGTTACCACGCTGGTAATTTTGCATTCCGCCATGCGCTCGGCTTCGCTCATTGCTTGATGGATGGCTTGGGCGGTGGCATCAATATTGGTAACCATGCCTGCTTTTAATCCGCGAGATTCGGCTAATCCCATGCCTACGATGTTGATTTCATCAGCCACCACTTCGCCAATTAAGGCGATGACTTTTGATGTACCGACATCTAGTGCGCTAACGTATTGCTTATTTTCAGCCATATTTTTGTTCCAGTTTATTGTTTTTTGGGTTTGGTTTTTGCTTGAATTTTGGCGATGTTTTTCTTGGGTTTATCGCTGTTTTTGGCAGAAGATTGATGGCTGGCGGCAATGATTTGTTCATCATCAAGCATCATGTCTTCAATGTTGGGTTCGGGCGGCGGAGCATCGGAGCGCAGCCGCGTGGCAAATGCGTCTTGATAACGCATATCCACATAATCAATATATTGCGCTTTGGCTTGCAAATAGCGGGGAAACGCTTGCACAAACCGCGCCATGCGTGTGCTGGTTTCGTCTTTGCCAAGACGAACTTCTATGCCGTTGTTGAGCATCATCGACCATGCACCGCGCGGGCTATATTGTAAACGGATAATCCTTAATCGCAAAGGTTTGAGTTGATTATTAAAATTTTCGTATTGTTCAAACATCACTTTTTGTTCGTTTACATCGCCATCAAACTCGGGCAATTCTTCGCCATAGGCAGCCTGAAAAACCTCGCCTTGCGGCGAAACCAGCCCTGCTTGCTCGCCATTGCGTATCCAGCGGGCGGCGGGCTTGTATTCATCTATGGTTACTTTGATTTTGGAAGGTGGAATGCGGTCTATTTTAACGCTGCGCACCCATTCTAATTTGCTGGCGGCGCGTTGGGCTTCGTGTAGGTTTACGTTGAAAAAGCTGCCTGTTAAATAGGGGCGCATGGTTTCAAACAGCCGTTTTTTGTCGGCGTGGCGCAGTTTTTCCGTGCCATCGGGGGCAACGATGTTGATTTCGGCGATTTGAAAATAGGGCTGGCGCGAAAGCCAGATGCCGCCTGCCATCAGCAGGAATAGGAGCGTCAGGTAAAGCAAAAATCTCACGGCGGCTTCCTATTTGCTGAACGCGGTTTGCAAAATGGCAACGCATAAATCGGCAAATCCGATGCCTTTTTGTTGCGCGGCTTTGGGGATGAGGCTGTGGCCGGTCATGCCGGGGAGGGTGTTGACTTCTAAGATATAGATTTTGCCCGCTGCGTCTTTCAGAAAATCCACGCGCCCGCAGGTGTTGCCGCCGCCAATGGCGGCAAAGGCTTGCCGGGCGAGGCTTTGGATAAGCTGCTCATCGAACGAGCTTAAATCGGACGGGCAAAGGTAAACCGTGTCGTCGCGTTGGTATTTGGCTTCCCAGTCGTAGAAATCGTTTTGCGGGATGATGCGGATGCTGGGCAGGGCTTGTTGGTTGAGCACACCGCAGGTGTATTCGCCGCCCGACATGAATTGCTCGGCAAGGATTTCGCCGTGTAGATTTTCGCGGCGCAGTTGGCGGTAGATTTGGGCGAGTTCGCCTGCTTGGCGGACTTTGTGCACGCCTACGCTGCTGCCTTCGGCGGCGGGTTTGATAAACAGGGGTAAGCCAAGTTGTTGTTCTACGGCGGTGAAGTCGCTATCGTCGTGCAATACGGCAAAGGCGGGGATGGGCAAGCCGAGTGCCTGCCAGATGAGTTTGCAGCGGTATTTATCCATGCCGAGCGCGGAGGCGAGCACGCCGCAGCCTGTGTAGGGGATGCCGAGCGCTTCGAGCGCGCCTTGCACGGTGCCGTCTTCGCCGTAAGTGCCGTGTAGGATGTTAAAGGCAGCCTGAAAGCCTTGGGTTTTGAGTTCGGCGAGATTGGTTTCGGCGGGGTCAAACGGATGGGCATCGATGCCTTTGCTTTGCAGGGCGGCGAGGATGGCTTTGCCGCTGGCAAGGGAGATTTCGCGTTCTGATGAGAAGCCGCCCATGAGGACGGCGATTTTGCCGAAGGATTGAGGTGATTGCATGATGGATGGGGCTTTCTTGCTGCGGGGGTGAGTTTCAGGCTGCCTTTGGGGTGGGGTTTATTTGTTTTCAGGCTGCCTTGGGTGTTTGTAACGATGGTGATGGTGGATGAGTAGAGGCAGCCTGAAAAGGGGATGGTGGAGTGTTTGCGGTGGTGCGTGGCGAAGCCACATACCCTACTTGCTAAACGATGTTTCAGGCTGCCTTTATGTTTTGGCTATTTTGGCGACGAGCCGTCGCCGTTCCATATATTTTATTTCAGGCTGCCTTTTGCTGCGCCAAATCCACCAAGCCTTGCGCCACGCGGTTGATGCTGCCCGCGCCCATGGTGAGCACAACATCGCCGTCTTGCAACACGTTGTGCAACAGGGTTTCGGCAACGGCGTTTACATCGGCGCAATAGATGGGTTCCAGCTTGCCGTGCACGCGCACGGCGCGGGTGAGCGCGCGGCTGTCGGCGGCGACGATGGGTTCTTCGCCTGCGGCGTAAACGTCGGTTAATACGAGCGCGTCCACGCTGTTGAGAATATTGACAAAATCTTCAAACAAATCGCGGGTGCGGGTGTAGCGATGCGGCTGGAAGGCGAGCACAAGGCGGTTGTTGGGATATGCGCCGCGCGCGGCGGCGAGGGTGGCCTGCATTTCCACGGGGTGATGCCCGTAGTCGTCGATAATCAGGGCTTTGCCGCCTTGCGGCAGCGCGATTTCGCCGTAGCTTTGGAAACGCCGCCCTACCCCGCCGAAGGTTGCCAAGCCTTGTTGGATGGCTTCCACGGGGGCTTTGCATTCGAGCGCCACGCCGATGCTGGCGAGTGCGTTGAGCACGTTGTGCCGCCCTGCGCAGTTGAGGGTTACATCAAAGGTTTGTACGCCGTCGGTTTGTTTGACGTTGACGGTGAACTGCATTTGTGCGCCGTGGGTGCGCACGTTGCTTGCCCAGAGGTCGGCGGTTTCGTCATCGATGGCGTAGGTGGCGAAGGGTTTTTGGATTTTGGGCAGGATGGCGCGCACGTTGGCGCTGTCGATGCACAAAAAGGCTTTACCGTAGAACGGCATGCGGTGCACGAAGTCGATGAACGCTTGGCGCAGTTTGTCGGCATCGTGGTTGTAGGTGTCCATGTGGTCTTCGTCGATGTTGGTGATGACGGTGAACACGGGCGACAGATAGAGGAATGACGCGTCGCTTTCGTCGGCTTCGGCAACCATCCATGTGCCTTTGCCGAGCTTGGCGTTGGTGCCTGCGGCGGTGAGTTTGCCGCCGATGATGAAGGTGGGGTCCAGCCCTGCGGCGTTTAAAATGGAGGCGGTGAGGCTGGTGGTGGTGGTTTTGCCGTGCGTGCCGGCGATGGCGATGCTTTCGCGAAAGCGCATGATTTCTGCCAACATCATGGCGCGGGGGATAACGGGAATATGGCGAGCGATGGCAGCCTGAATTTCGGGGTTGTCTTGCTTGATGGCGGTGGAGGCGACCACGACTTCTGCGCCATCAATATGTTCGGCAGTGTGGCCGGGGAACACGCGCACGCCGAGGCTGCTGAGATGGCGCGTGGTGGCACTTTGCGCTTGGTCTGACCCCGACACGTTAAAGCCTAGATTGTGTAGCACTTCGGCGATGCCGCACATGCCTGAACCGCCGATGCCGACGAAGTGGATATTTTTGACTCTGTTTTTCATGGTGGTTTGCTTTCGTGTGGGGCGCGTGTCGCGTGCAAAAAACAGCGTATTTTAAAGTGTGTTAAGAAATTGTGCTATGCGCTTTGCATATTTTTTCAGGCTGCCTTGATGATTTGAGGCAACCTGAAAATGGAAAGCAACGGCTCGTTGCCAAGCGGGTGTTGAATTGGGTGGCGTGGGTTGCCAAGGTGTCGGCGAGTCGCCAACGCTCCATTATGGATTTTCAGGCTGCCTTTGTTCACACGATAAGGCAGCCTGAAATCCAATCTATCCAGCAAAACAAACGCATTCAGCAAAACATCAAGCGTTTTTGTTTTAGCTTCGCAACTCCGCTACGCTCCGCGGGCTGCCTCACATTGGGCGAGCCATTCAAGGATGATTTCGCGGTTGGACGGCGAAAACACTTTGTCGGCGGCTTCCCGCGCGGGCAGCCATGCGTAGGCGGAATGTTCGCTTAATGCGGGCGCGCTGCCTGCGGGGATTTGGGCGGAGAACCAATGCTCGGTGTTGCGCGTGATGCCTGCGGGATAGCGGTAGCGCCAATGGGGGTAGATTTCGTATTCTACGCTGCGATGCCAGTCGCGCAGTTGCTCGGGAGGCAGCCTGAAACCTGTTTCTTCGGCGACTTCGCGCAAGGCAGCCTGAAACGGGGGTTCGCTGGGCGTGTTCAGGCTGCCTGTGATGGATTGCCAAAAGCCGTCGGGGTTGAGGCGGTTAAACAGAAGTACGTTGCCTGCGTTGTCGTGCAGCAGAATCAGCACGGAGATGGGGATTTTTTTGGACATGGTTGCATTGATGGTGTGTGATGGGTTGCGGCAGCCTGAAACGCGGGTATGGTTTTCAGGCTGCCCTTGTTAGTTAAAACCTGCCGCTTAAAACCGCCGTTTGAGTTTGCAGGCTTCAACGATTTCTACGGCAAGCTCTTCCACGGATTTATGCGTGGTGTTGGCAAATGGGATGGCGTGGCGGCGGTAGATGGCTTGCGCGTCGGCGATTTCTTGTTTGCAGGTGTTGAGGTGGGCGTAGGTGGAATTGGGGCGGCGCTCTTGGCGGATGTTGTGCAGGCGGCTGGGTTCGATGGTGAGCCCGAATAGTTTGCTGCGATAGGGTTTGACCATGCGCGGTAGGTCGTCGCTGTCTAGGTCGTCTGGCGTGAGCGGATAGTTGGCGGCGCGGATGCCGTATTGCAGGGCGAGATACAGGCAGGTGGGGGTTTTGCCGCTGCGCGATACGCCCAGCAGGATAACATCGGCTGCTTGCAGCTCGCGGTCGGACACGCCGTCATCGTGGTTGAGGGCGAAATTGACGGCTTCCATGCGGGCATCGTAGCGTGCGACATCGTGCACGCGGCTGCGCACGGTGTGGCGGGCGGGTTTGTCTAGCTCTTGTTCTAGCTGCCCCAAAAAGGCATCAAAAAAGCTGAAATGGGCAGCGGTGGCGGTTTTGACGATGGCGCGGATTTCGTTGTTGACCACGCTGGAAAACACCAGCGGATGAATGTTCTCGCGCTCGGCGGTGGCGTTGATTTGCGCAACAAGGGCGTGGGCTTTTTCTGGGCTGTCAATAAAGGGATGGGTGCTGCGCTTGAACGCAAGTTCGCTAAATTGTTCCAGCAGGGCGTTGCCCATGTTTTCGGAAGTGAGGCCTGTGCGGTCGGAGACGAAGAAGACGGAGCGGGGGGCGGGCATGGCGGTTTCCTTTGCAGATGGGATGAATGAAGACGCAGATGCGCGGGATGGGCGAATTATAGTTTGAATGGGCGTTTGAGGCAGCCTGAAAACGAACGAAGTGAGTTTCCGCGAAGCCAAAACCTGTTTACAGGTTTCGGCGCAGCCAAAACGAGTTTATAGGTTTCGGCGAAGCCAAAACGAGTGTACAGGCTTTTGCGAAGACAAAACGAGTTTGCAGGTTTTGAAATTGAACGGCGTTTCAGCCTGCCTCTGCCTGTTGCAGCCGAATGCTGCGGTCAAACAGCGCCTTCACGCCGCTTTGGTGGCTGATGCCGACCACCAGCGTGTCGGGCAGCGCGGTTTTCAGCATCTGCATCAGGGCCAGCGAGGCTTGGTCGTCGAGCTGATTGGTGGCTTCGTCGAGAAACAGGATGGACGGGCGGGCAGCGAGGGCGCGGGCGAGGCTGAGGCGCTGCTGTTCGCCGCCGGAGAGGCGGCTGTGCCATTCGGACGCTTCGTCCAAACGGTTTTTCAGGCTGCCTAAGCCGACCTGTTGCAAAATGTCGCGCAAAATGCTGTCGGCAAGGCGGCACGGGTGCGGATAGCTGACGGTGTCGCGCAGGCTGCCGTAGGGCAGGTAGGGGCGTTGCGGCAGGAACAGGCGGCTGCCTTCGATGCGGTACTGTCCGCCGTAATACGGCCACAAGCCGGCGAGCACGCGTAGGAGCGTGGATTTGCCGATGCCGCTTCTGCCTTCGAGCAGCAGCCATTCGGGCGCGGCGGCGGTGAGGCTGACGGGGCGCAGCATGGCGCGTCCTGCGGGGGTGTGGACGGTGGTTTGGGCGAGGATAAGGGCAGGGCGGGGTTCGGACGGCTGCGAGTCGGCGGCTTGCCCCCACCCCAGCCCTCCCCCGCAAGCGGGAGAGGGGGCGGATAGGTTGTTGGGATGGGCGTTTTCAGGCTGCCTTTGGGTTGCGTCGGATTCAAGAATCCGACCTACGGCGGCTTTCAGGCTGCCTTTGGGGGCGTCTGAAACCTGCTCCTGTGTGGAGGAAGATTCGGGAGGGGGTACGGGTTCGGTAGAAACGGAATGGGCGGAGGTTTCAGGTGTCTGCCCCCACCCCAGCCCTCCCCCGTAAGCGGGAGAGGGGACGGATGGGCTGTTGGGGTGGGCGTTTTCAGGTTGCCTGTCCGCCCTGTCTAAGGCAGCCTGAAAGCCGCCTAGGCGTTCCACCACCGCCGCCCATTCGACGAGGCGGCGGTAGGAATCGGTAAACCAGCCGAAGCTGTCCTGCACGCGGGCGAAGGAGGTGCGCGTCTGCATCATGTCGCCGAAGGTGAGCGTTTTGGCGAGGTACATCGGCAGGGTGGCGATGATGGGGATGAAAATGCTGATGCGCACATACGCCGCCCAAAAGGTTTCTTGGCGGAATTCGCAGTTGGTGAGCCTGCGCCAGTTGTCGAGAATGCGGCGGTAGCGCTGTTGCAGGCGGCCTTGTTCGGCATCCGCGCCCTGATAAAACGCTACCTGCTCGGCATGGTCGCGCACGCGCAGCAGGGCGGCGCGGTAGTCGGCTTCGCGGTGCTGGCGGTCGATGTTGAGGTCTTTGAGTCTGCGTCCGACCAGATGGGCGACGAGCGTGCTGGCGGCGGAATACGCCAGCGCCACCCACACCAGATAGCCGCGCACGGTAAAGCCGTGCTCCCAAAGCGTGAAATGCTGCACGCCCGACAAGCCCCACAATACACCGACAAACGCGCTGAATTTGGCGATGTTGTTGATAAACGAACGAAACAGCACGATGCTTTTGTCGGCAAGCTGGTAGATGTCGTCGGCGATGCGCTGGTCGGGGTTGTCGGGCTCGCCCGTGAGTTGCAGGCGATAGTGTTTGTGGCCGCCGAGCCAGTTTTGCTGGAAGCGTTCGGTGAGGTGGGTGCGCCAGCGGAAAACCAGCCGTTTTTGCAGCCAGTCGCCGCAAACGATGCAGCCGATAATCAAGGCCATATAGCCGCAGTATTCCACAATCAGCGCGGGCATGGCTTTGCCGTCAAACGCGGCGAGCGCGTCGTAAAAACGCTTGTCCCACGCGGCGATTTTCACGCTCATGAAAATGGAAAACAGGGTAAAGCCGATGACGGCGGCGAGCAGCAGCCACTCGCGCCATTGGTTTTTGCCTGCCCAAAACGGGCGGGCGAGGCGGAGGAATTGTTTGAGTAATGCCATTTTTTCCTTTCGGCAGGCTGAAATCATCTATATCGTCATTTCCGCCTGTACAGGAATGACGATGTTTGGGCGGATTTAGCGGTTGCTAAATTTTTCTGACACACCAAAGGCAGCCTGAAAAGCGTTTTCAGGCTGCCTTATCGGGTTTAAATCAAACCGCCTTACATTTTCCATTTAAAACCAAGCAGCACATTACGTGGTTCGCCGTAGAAATTGCCGCTATTAAAGCTGCGGCTGTATTGGTTGGCATAGTAGCGTTTGTCGGTAAGGTTGTTCACAGCAAGACTCAACTGTATCTGCTTGGTGGGGCGGTATTGCAGATTGGCGTTCCACACGGTGTAGCCGCCTTGGCGGATGGTGCCGCCGCTGGTGCTGGATTTGCTGCTGCTGTTGATGCCGAGACCAACTGTCCATTTGTCGCCGTCAAAGGGCAGCGTGTAGCTGGTGTAAAGGCGGAACATATGCTTGGGCGTGTGGCTGCTGAAATTGTAGCCCGCCTGCCTGCTGGCGATGTTTTCCTGAATGGTGTTGCGGTTGGTGCTTCGGTTGAAAGTGTAGCCAGCAAAGATGTTCCAGCGGTCGGTGATGCTGCCGGAGATTTCGGCCTCCACGCCTTTGCTGCGCTGGTCAAGCGAAGTCCAATAGGCTTGGCGACCGCTGCCTGCGGGCGGGTTGACGCGCTGGTTGTTGTTGTCTTTGTCGGTGAGGTAGGCGGCGAGTGATGTGTTCAGGCGGCCTCCATTCCATGTGCCTTTCCAGCCGATTTCGTAGTTTTTGCCCATAATCGGCGGCAGCAGGCTGTCGTCAGCGCGGCGGTTCATGGTTTGTTTGAAAATGGAGGTGTAGGCGGCATACAGGCTTTGGTTGGGTGTCAGGTCAAACGTGATGCCTGCGTAGGGCACAAAGCGGTTGCGTTTGAGCTCCTGCGTGGTGGCGGGAGTGCGGTCTTTGAGGTTTCTGTCCCAGTCAAGGGCGCGATACCAGCGGGTATAACGACCGCCTACAATAATGTGCAGATTGTCTAGCGGGTTGATACGGAAACCTGCGCCGAAAGAATGGGTTTTGTAACGGCCTTCGCCGCCGCGTGCGCTGTTTCCCGCTGCGTCCCAATCGGGTTTGGCGATTTCGCTGCCGTTGAATGTGTTTACATTAAATTTGCGGCGATCGCTTGCAGGCCAGCGGTTAAGCGAGGTGTCTTTTTCTTGCGCGAAAGTGTGGGCGAAAAAGATGTCGTGGCTGCGACCAAAGGCTTGGAAGCGACCAGTAAGATTGTTTTGAAAGGTAAACAGACGGCTGCTGCTGTCGTAGCGGTCAAAGCTGTTGTTCCCAGCAAGGTTGTCTGCGCCGATGCCACGGTTGCCGCCGCCCAGCGTGTAATACTCTTTATAGCCGCGTGTTTTGCGCCAGTCTAGTTTGCTATCAAGTTTCCAGTTGTCGTTGAAATAGTGTTCGTATTCGGCAAACAGCGTGTCTTTTTTCTGGCGTTCGGCGTTCCAGTCTGCGCCGAGATAGCGTTTGCGCTCAAAGCCACTGCCATCGGCAAACAACGGCAAACCGTCGGGGTCGGGGCGGCTCATCTGGTCAAGGTGGCTTGCGCTCAATGTGAGTTTGCCGGTGTCGCCGATGTCTTTTTCAAGAATGCCGTACAGCATATAGTCGCGGCCGTGCGAGCCTTCTTGGAAGGTTTTGTTGCGTGTTACCGAGCCAACAAAACGTCCGCGCAGGCCGTTTTCTGGTGAGAGCGTGCCCGAAGCATCAAACACGCCGTTGATTTTGCCGAAGCGGTCCGCCAAAAGGTCGGCGGAAATCTGTGTTTGCGCGGTCGGTTTTTTACGCGCGAGATTGACCGTGCCGCCCGGCTCGTTGTTCGCTTGCGTTAGCCCTGCCGCGCCGCGCACGATTTCTACGCGGTCGTACATCGCCAAATCGGTGGCGGTGGTCGGGTCGCCCGAGGGGCCGCCGAGACCGAAGCCACCCGGTGAGCCAGTTTGCGCGGCAATGCCGTCTTCTTCAATCTGCTCAATAAAATAGCCGCGCGACATAAAATGCGTGCGCGTGCCCGATTTGAATACATTGATGCCTGTGGCGGTTTTCAGCGCGTCTTCAAGGCGCGTGATGCCTTGGTCTTCAAGCTGCTTTTTGGTGAGCACGGTTACCGATTGCGGAACTTCGCGCGGTGAGAGCACCAAGCCTGTGGTGGAGCGCAACGCGCCCACGCCGTAGCTGTTGCGGTTTTCTGTTTTCAGGCTGCGGTTTTTGGCGGTTACGGTAATGTTTTCCAATTCGGTTGCGGTGTTGCCATCTTCGGCAAAGGCGGCAGCGGGCAGCGCAGCAAGGCACAGCGCGAGCGTGCGGATTTTGTGGCGGTGTTTTGGATTCATTGGGATTTCCTTTGTAGAGAAATATTTTGCAAGCACAAAACAGCATGGGCGGTTTTGCGTTGCCCTGTTTGCTTGGCTGCGTTAGATTGCGTGTTTGTTTTTGGGGAAAATGGACGGCAGACGGCAAATTAAAGCCATCATGCTGAAATATAATTATTTTTCAAACCGTTTTCCCGTGATTTTTCTTGTGCGGCCAGGCAGCGGGCGCAAGCATAACGTAAAAAAACGCAAAGTTATATAAAAATGATTCATGCGGCGCAGATTGCTTGATGTAAATCAATAAAATTTGAACGCGGTTATTGATGGGCTGCGGCAGCCTGAAAACGGGCAGCTCGGCTTTGGCTTGGCTGGTTTGGGCTTTGTTGGAGCATTCGGTTTTCAGGCTGCCTTTCGTTTTATTTAACGTTTCAATCGTCTGAATAAGCGTTTGAGGCAGCCTGAAAACCCGTTTTGCCCGTTTTCAGGCTGCCTTTTGTCCAAGCAAAACAGCACGCCTTGGGTGGTAAACGCAAACACAATCCGCCCGGCGGCGATGTCGTCCAGCAAGCCTTGCGCCAGCGCGCGGATTTGGGCTTGCTTTTGGGGCGGGAGCGGCGTGCGGTAGCCATCGGCAAACCAGTCTTGTAGTTCGTTCGTCAAATCGTAGAGAAAGGGGAAATGCTGCGTATAATCCAGTAGGTTTTCAAACGCCAAAGTATCGTCAGGCTGAGCCGCCAGCCGCCGCAAATATCGGAGCGTTTCCCGCGCGGGCTTGCCGTCTTCAAAGCGTTGGTAGGCTTGGCTGTCGCGCTGCACATAAGCGCCCACCAGCTTTTCAATCTCGTGCAACGCCCATTTGTCGGCAAAATCCAGCGCAATCAAATCCAGATAGACATCGTTGGGCAGCAGGGCTTCCAGCTCGGCATCGTGCGCGTAAACCCATTGTTCCAACTCGGCGGGCAGCGCTTCGCCGGCAAACGCGCGCCAGAACATTTCGCAGGTGTCGATTAGTAAAACAATCATGGGTTACTCCGTTAGCCAAAAGGCAGCCTGAAACGCGGTCAATCCGTTTTCAGGCTGCCTCTGATGGTTGACAGCAAATCAGTTTTTCATACTCTGCACAGGCGCTGGGATGCGCCCGCCGCGGTTCACAAACGCTTCGCAGCTGCCTGCTTTGGTCGGCATAATCGGCGCGTAGCCCAAGAGCCCGCCGAACTCCACGCTTTCGCCCACGCCTTTGCCGCGCACGGGAATAATTCGCACGGCGGTGGTTTTGCTGTTAATCATGCCGATGGCGGCTTCGTCGGCGATGATACCCGCGATGGTGCTGGCGGGGGTGTCGCCCGCCACGGCGACCATGTCCAAGCCCACCGAGCACACGGCGGTCATCGCTTCCAGCTTGTCCAGCGTGAGCACGCCGCTTTCGGCGGCGGCAATCATACCTTCGTCTTCGGATACGGGGATAAACGCGCCGCTCAGCCCGCCCACCGCGCTGGAAGCCATCATGCCGCCTTTTTTCACTGCGTCGTTGAGCAACGCCAGCGCGGCGGTGGTGCCGTGCGTGCCGCACACCGATAAGCCCATGCTTTCCAAAATCCGCGCCACGCTGTCGCCAATGGCGGGTGTGGGCGCGAGCGACAAATCCAAAATGCCAAACGGAATGCCGAGCATTTTCGCCGCTTCCTGCCCGATGAGTTCGCCCACGCGCGTGATTTTGAACGCGGTTTTTTTCACGATTTCGGCGATTTCGGTGAGATTTTGGCTGGCGCAATCTTTTAAGGCAGCCTGAACCACGCCCGGCCCTGACACGCCCACGTTAATCACCGCATCCGCTTCGCCCGCGCCGTGAAACGCGCCCGCCATAAACGGGTTGTCTTCCACCGCGTTGCAAAACACGACAATTTTGGCGCAGCCAAAGCCTTCGGGCGTGATGTTGGCGGTTTGCTTGATGATTTCGCCCGCCAGTTTCACCGCGTCCATATTGATACCCGCGCGGGTGGAGCCGATGTTGATGGAGCTGCACACGATGTCGGTGGTTTGCATGGCTTGGGGAATGGAGCGAATCAGCACTTCATCGGCGGGCGAAATGCCTTTTTGCACCAGCGCGGAAAAGCCGCCAATAAACGATACGCCAATGGCTTTTGCCGCGCGGTCCAGCGTTTGCGCGATGCTCACATAGCTTTCCGCGCCGGTAGCGGCGGCGATTTGCGCAATGGGCGTTACCGAGATGCGCTGGTTCACAATCGGCACGCCGTATTTGGCGGAAAGATGCTGCGCGGTGGCAACCAAGTCTTTGCCGATGCGGGTGATTTTGTTGTAGATGTTTTGGTTGAGCGTGTTGATGTCGGGCGAGATGCAGTCGTGCAGGTCGATGCCGATGGTGATGGTGCGCACGTCGAAGTTTTGGTCGGACACCATGCGGATGGTTTCTAGGATTTCGGTGGATTGTAGGGTGTTCATAGGAGTTTCCGTGAAAGAGGCAGCCTGAAAGCCATTGCTACGCCGTTTCAGGCTGCCTTTGGCTGGGATAAAACAAAGATGGCGACAGGCAGCCTGAAAGTGGGTTTCGCCGTTTCAGGCTGCCGCAATAATCAAGGATTGACGCGATGCACTTTAAACGTGCCTTTTTCAATCGCTTGCAACAGCACGCGGGCGCGCTCGTCTTGCGGGTGATTTTTCTGATGGGTTTGCAAATGTTTCACCGCTTCGGCTTGCTTGCCTTTCATCAGATACGCCATGCCCAGCGGCAAATGGGCGTTGCCATCGCCGCCTTTAACCGCCTGCTGCAACAGCGGCATGGCGCGGTCTATGCGGTTGCTGCCCACCAAAAACGCACCGTATTCGCCTTGGGCGCGGGCTTTTTCTTTGGGCTTGCCGTTCAAGAGCTTAATCATTTCTTCAAAATAGCGGTCGGCTTGGGCGGCGGCGTTGGGCATGTCCATGTTGTGCGCCATCGCGTTGAGCCGCGCGAGGCGGTAGAGCACGTTGATGTATTTTTCAGGCTGCTGCGGGGTAACGGCTTTCACTTTGATGATGCCTGCAAACAGGTGGTTGAGCTGCGCGGCTTCGGTTTGGGCGCGCTGCCGGTCGGCATCGTTGTCAAAGCGCGGCGGGTAGTTGCCCGCGTGGTCATACAAATCGCTCATCACTTTGTCGGCAAGCGAGATGTCAATATGGTCGGGCCGGACGATGCTCATGATGTCGTGCGGCGGATAGGGCACGGCTTGGGCGGTTGGGCTGGCGATTGTGCCCAACGCGGCGAGCAAGGCGGCAAACAGGCGTTTTTTCATTTTCAGGCTGCCTTTGGGGAAAGATGGGGTTGCAATAAGGCAGCCTAAAAACAGGTTGCCGTTTCAGGCTGCCCGATGGCTCAAATGCGGTGCATGGCGTGAAAAATCTCTTCGTTTTGAATGCGGATTTCCAGCGATAATTTTTTGCCCTCCGCGGCAAACAGCTCCGCCAGCTGCGGCGGCGTTTTGCTGCATTGGCGGGTGTCCACCAGAATAATCATGGTGAAAAATTCGCCCATCAGCTGCTGGCTGATATTCACAATGTTGATTTGATTTTCCGCGAGCAGCTTGGATACGTTGTACACGATGCCCACGCGGTCTTTGCCAATCACGCTGATAATGGATTGCGACATGATGCGCCTTTCAATGCGATGTTTACAGAAAGGCGCATTGTAGCCCAAACCCCGCGTTCAGGCAGCCTGAAACGCATCATTGCTTGCCCCTCCATTTCAGGCTGCCTAAAATCACAGCTTTTTATTTACCCGCACAACCACCATGCTCCCCATCCACGCCCACATCGCCGAACAAATGGACAGCCGCCTCTTGCTGCTGCGCCGCCAGCCCCAAACCATCCTGCTCCACGGAGCAGACCACGACACCAGCCGCCGCCTGCTCGCCCAACGCTATCCGCAAGCCGCATTCAGCGAATATGACCACCGCCCCCAATGGCTCGCCCAAGCCGCGCAAGCCCGCCGCGCCCAAAGCGGCTGGCTGGGCAAAATATCAGGCAAAGGGCAAATCCCGCAAACCCAGCTATCGCCCGCTTTCAGGCTGCCTGAAAACAGCGCCGAAATGCTGTGGAGCAACCTGATGCTGCACCATGCCAGCAGCATCGGCGACACCCTCGCCAACTGGTCGCAAGCCCTGCACGACAACGGGCTGCTCTTTTTCAGCCATCTGGGCGACCAAAGCCTGCCTGAGCTGCGCCAAATTCTGCAAGAGCACCAACTGCCCTGCTCTGCCCCCACGCTGGTAGATATGCACGACCTTGGCGACGCCCTACTAGAACACCAATTCTACGACCCCATCGTGGACACCATTAGCCTAACGCTGACCTACCAAAGCCCCACCGCCCTGCTGCAAGACATCGCCGAACTCGGCATCTGGCAAGCCCTGCGCCCCAGCGACGAAACCACCGCGCAAAGCCTCGTGCAACAAGCATGGCAACAAGGCAGCCTGAAAACGCTCACGCTGGAAATCATCCAAGGACACGCCCTGCGCAAAACTCTGCTGCCCGAAAATACGCATTTGTTGCAGTTTTTGCCGCGCAAGCAGTAGGCGATAAAATGAAAAAATTTAGCGATAAAACAGCTGTTGTTAAGATAATAGACGGCGAAGTAACCATTATAAGAAAGAAGAACAGGCTACTGATGCTCATACCTTATGGTTTTATGCTTATACTTATTTTAATAATTTTGCACTTATTTATATCAACACATCTACCATTTTGGGTAGGTCGGTGGCAAGCAAAAGATAAACATAATTTGCAACAAGGTTGCTTGTATTATCAGCATGACAGCCGTTGGGGCAAAGTATATAAGTTGGTTTATAGCGATAAAAGCAGCAATCAGCATTCAATCGTTCATAATTCACGGTCATTGTTTCCCCTTAGCTTTCCATCGGGAAAAAAATACTATGCGTCAAACCGTGAATATTTAAATAATCATCATGATTACTGCAATAAAGTAGTATTTATTCATGCTCATACAAAAACAAATATCTTTGGATATTATGTGGACAGTTATTTTGTTTATGATTTTCTTGACTAGCACGCCAATAAACCCCCAGCAGCCTGAACCGCGTTTTCAGGCTGCTTTTTGCTACAATACGCGCCACTTTTAACAATTAACAATTTTCAGGCTGCCTTAATCCCGCCCGCCCTTAAAACCACATCATGCGCCACACCCTACTCCTACTCGCCCCGCTGATTACCGCCTGCCAAACGCTCCCCGACCTATCCCAACGCGAGCCCTCCATCTACATCCCCACCGTCCACAGCCCCCAGCTAGAACACGCGCTCAATCTCCCGCCCAACAGCGACCCCGCCCCTAACCCCGCCGCCCCACCGCCTGATACCCAGCCCAAACCACAAACCGAACCCATTTTCAACGCCCACACCCACATCATCGACCAAGCCAACCAAGCCTACGCCCTACGCGCCAGCCTGATTGACCACGCCAGCGTGTCCATTGACGCGCAATACTACATTTGGCACAACGACACCACAGGCAAGCAACTCTTGCACAAGCTGCAACAAGCCGCCGAGCGTGGCGTGCGCGTGCGCCTCTTGCTGGATGACAACAACACCAACGGCATGGACAACATCCTCACCGCCCTCAACGCCCATCCCAACATCCAAATCCGCCTGTTCAACCCCTTTCTCATCCGCAAATGGCGCGCGCTGGGCTACCTTGCCGACTTTCCCCGCGTAAACCGCCGTATGCACAACAAAACCCTCACCGCCGACAACCGCGCCAGCATCATCGGCGGGCGCAACATCGGCGACGAATACCTCACCGACAGCGCGCAAAAAACCACCTTCGCCGATATGGACGTTTTAGTGAGCGGCAGCATCGTAACCCGCATTTCGCAAGAATTTGACCGCTATTGGTGCAGCGACTCCGCCTACCCCCTAGAAACCATCATCAAACCCACCGTCCGCCGCATCGCCCAAGGCAACGCCCAGCTCAACGCCAACGGCAGCGCCCCCGCGCCCGAACCGCCCCCCCAAGGCAGCCTGAAATACTACCCCAGCCAAATCCAACTGGTGAGCGACGACCCCGCCAAAGCCCTAGACCGCAAAGTGCGCGTAAACGTGTGGAACGAAATCCAAAAAACCCTCGGCACGCCCCAGCGCGAACTCTATCTCGTCAGCCCCTATTTCGTGCCCACGCGCACAGGCGCAGACATCATGCAAACCATCACCCAATCGGGCATCCACACCACCATCCTCACCAACTCCCTCGCCGCCACCGATGTCGCCCCCGTGCATTCGGGCTATATGCGCTACCGCAAACCCCTGCTGCGCGCAGGCGTGGAACTCTACGAACTCAAAGCCGAAAGCAATGACAAAAAACGCAAACTCAAAGACCGCGGGCTAACCGGCAATTCCGGCACCAGCCTGCACGCCAAAACCTTTATCGTCGACCAACAGCGCGTGTTCGTCGGCTCGTTCAACCTAGACCCCCGCAGCGCACGGCTCAACACCGAAATGGGCGTAGTCATCCAAAGCCCCGAACTCGCCCAAACCCTGCAACAGCAGCTGCACCGCCAAGCCCAACACGATGCCTACCGCGTAACCCTAAGCGACAAGGGCAAAGTGCAATGGCACGACCCCGACCACCCCGAGCAGCCCCCCGCCACCACCGAACCACAAGCCAGCCTATTTAAACGCGCCCTCAGCAAATTTTTATCATGGCTACCGATTGAGCGGCTGTTGTGATGCGGTTTTGGGGTTTCAGGCTATCTTAGCGGTTGCCATAATAGGCAGCCTGAAAATCTTGTCTGACCACCATCCGCACAATGGAGCGGCGACGGCTCGTCGCCAAATGCACATTCAGTAGAACCCAGCTTATTCGCAAATATCAACGAACAACCGATGCGCCATCACTGACCCATTTTCAGGCTACCTTAGCTGTTCCCATAATAGGCAGCCTGAAACCTTTGCAAAACCCCAACGGCAGCCTGAAACGCAACAACTGCCGTCATTCTTGCGCAGGCGGGAATGAAAGATATATTGGAGTGGGGGCAGAAAGCCGCTGCCAAAGGGTATTACAAGCGTGTAAACCAAGGAAAAGACCAATACAGCGAATATTTTAATGGTATTAAATTTAGGGTTTATGTAGATAAAAACACAGGAGTGATAAATAATGTGCATCCAGAATAGAGATATTCCTATTTACTATCCAATAGAACCAGATAATTTTGATTTTTTTTATCCAAATACCAATTATATGGAAAATCCAGAAAGAACAATTAAATATTGTTTTAGTGTTTTTTACCATGATGGCGTATTTTTAGAGGCAATTTATTGTATCTTGGTAGAGCGCGATACATTTTTTGTGGAAGGAACTTATTGTTCCTATCCAGATTTTAATAGTCCAGATCCCGAAGATCATTTCCTAGGTGTTGAATTTGTGTGGGGATTTGACTTACCCGATTGGGTAGTTCATGTTCCCGAGAGTGTTTGTTTTACTTATGCTAAACAAGCATGTGAACATTTTCTAGAACTCCACCCCAAGCAACAATATCGCGATTTCTTAAATCAGATTTTAGATAATTGGCAACCGCTTGGGGTAGATGAGTTTCCAGCTGGATATCAACCTCTTAAATGATGTTACCCCATTTAGGCAGCCTGAAAACACTAAGTTCCATTTTCAGGCTGCCTATTGTGCTTTGAAAAATTTAAACAAATCCCGATTCCGTACCCTCAACACATCTTTCTTATTATCATAAGTCAGTCGGTAATCAGGCAAATCATTGCTGGCAACCAATGAACGAACGGCACGGCGAAACTCTCGTAGCGTAGCCATGCTGCCTGATTTTTTATGCAATGTTCCCAGAGAAATGAGCTATTCTTTTTGTTTTCCACAATGTTTAGCACATAGCTCAGCCCGAAAATCTTACCCAACTGCCATCCGCGCATGAAGCATTGGCAGCACGACGACATCTTGGCAACGCAGCCGCACCGCCTATTTAATCCCCCGCCCATTTTCAGGCTGCCTCAATCGCCCCCACCACAGGCAGCCTGAAATGGTAATAGAGCGTCAGCAGTGCCAACATCACGGCAACCAACACACAGCCCATTCAAGCAACCATCTGGCGACGAGCCGTCGCCGTGCCACGATAAATTTCAGGCTGCCCCAACCACCTCTTATAATAGGCAGCCTTGCCCCTTTGTCCAAATCTTTGATTTGGGTATAAGTGAGCATCTAAATCTTTGATTTAGCCATGCGAACTTATGCAAAGCCAAAGGGGTATACCGCAGCGCAACGCGCAAGGTTGAAACCCATTTTCTAACCCCACGCCCAAGGAGCAACCCATGACCACCTACCTTATCACAGGCGCAAACGGACAAGTCGGCAGCCAACTCGTGCAACAACTGCAAGCCCAGCCCAACGCCACCCTTATCGCCACCGACCGCAACACGCTAGACATCACCAACCGCACCGCCGTGTTTCAGGCTGCCCAACGCCACCGCCCCCACATCATCATCAACGCCGCCGCCCACACCGCCGTTGATAAAGCCGAAAGCGAAGCCGAACTCGCCCGCGCCATCAACGTAAACGGTACGCGCCACCTCGCCGAAGCCGCCCAAGCCATCGGCGCAGCGTTTTTGCACATCTCCACCGACTATGTGTTTGACGGCAAAGGCGAAGCCCCCTACCGCGAAACCGACCCCACCGCCCCCCAAAGCGTGTACGGGCAAACCAAGCTAGACGGCGAAACCGCCGCCCTTGCCGCCTGCCCGCGCACCATCGTCTTGCGCACTGCATGGGTGTTTGGCGAACACGGTAACAATTTCGTGAAAACTATGCTGCGGCTCGGACGCGAACGCGACACGCTCGGCATCGTTGCCGACCAATTCGGCGCGCCCACCTACGCAGGCGACATCGCCGCCGCGCTCATCCAAATCGCCCGACACATCGCCGCAGGGCAGCCCGTCGAATACGGCGTGTACCACTTTTCAGGCAGCCCCTACACCAGCTGGCACGGCTTTGCCGGCGAAATCTTCCGCCGCGCCGCCGAGCAAAACCTGCTGCCGCGCATTCCCACGCTCAACGCCATCGCCACCGCCGACTACCCCACCCCCGCCCGCCGCCCCGCTAACTCGCGCCTCGATTGCAGCAAAATCCAAGCCGCCTTCGGCATCGCCCCCAGCGACTGGCAAGCCGCGTTAGGCAGCCTGAAAGACTATGTTTAAGCGGGTTTCAGGCTGCCTTGTTTGCCGTCGTGCAACCAAGCGTTGCCGCCATCGGGCAAACGCCGTCCATCTGATGTAAACAAACGCCGCAGGTCAATAGAACGACCTGCGGCGTTTTTTGGATTGGGGATGGGCAAAGGCAGCCTGAAAAGCTAATAAAATAAATGGTGCAGCGATGGCTTGTTACCAAATGGGCGGGTGTGGGTGTGTGAACTGGTTCACGCACTATTTGCTGCGCTTATTGGCAAGTTGCCAGCGAAATATTGGCGAGCCGCCGATGCGCCACTTTCAGGCTGCCTTATCGCCTGCTTACTGCGCCCATTGGTTATGGCGTAGTTTTTGGTCGGCGGTTTGGATGCGCCATTGCTCGTATTGCCAATCTTGCTGCCATGCGCTGCTGTCGTTGCTGTCTAGCGTTTTGGCTTCGCCGACACTCATTGCATTCGTTTTCAGGCTGCCTGGGGCGAGCGGGGCGATGCCGTTGGAGCTGAGGATGTAGGCATCGTCGCCGTGGTTGAGCATCAGCGGCAGTTCGTTGGCGCGTGTTTGCCGGTTGGCAAGGCTGCGCCCGAAGGTGTACACGGGCTGCTGGATGCCGAGCCAGTCGGCTAGAGTGGGCAGGATGTCGTATTGGCTGGCGAGTTCGGGATGTTTTTCAGGCTGCCATTGCGGGTGGTACACAATCAGCGGGATGTGGTATTGCTCGCGCACGCTGTCGCTGCGGATGGGTTCGTTGCGGGTGTGGTCGGCCATAAAGATGTAGATGGTGTTGTTGTGCCACGGCTGCTGGGCGGCGTATTGCATAAATTGGGCGACCGACCAATCGCTGTATTGCAGGGTGTTAAGAAAGCCGTTTTCACCTGTTTCGGCGTGGGGGCGGGTGTCGAATTCTTTGCCGCTGCGGGCGTAGGGTTCGTGGGTGGTGCCGCTGAAAAAGAAGGCGAAAAAGGGTTCGGGCTTGCTGCTGATTTGTTTGCCGAAATACATCAGGCTGTCGTAGTCCCAGCCAAAGGGCGGCGGGTCTTGCGGGTAGGCGCGGATGATGGGTACGTCTTCTTTGCCGTAGTATTCTTGGAAGCCGATGGCTTTGGCTACGCCGTCGATGTGGAATGAGCGGCGGTTGGATGTTTGCAGCATCAGGGTGCGGTAGCCTTGTTGCTGCGCGAGTTCGGCGATGCGGCTCATGTTGTTGAGTTCTAGCCCGAAGCCGATGGGCTGGCGGTTGGGCAGGGCGGGCACGGAAGTTAGGCTGGCTTGGATGCCGATGATGCTGCGTTGCCCTGCGGCGTAGAAGTTGGTCCACACTTGGCTTTGGGCGATGAGCGCGTCCATGTGTGGCGTGGCGCGGTAGCCTTTGCCTGCCAGCGCGTCAATGTATTTGTAGCTCCAGCTTTCCAGCAAAATGATGACTACGTTTTTGCGGCTGGGCGGATTGCTGGTTTGATAACGGAAGGGATGGGGATGCGCGGCGGCGATGCGCTGGGCGGTGGCGTCGTCCAGATAGCGCAACGGCGCGGCGGCGCGGCGGTCGTTGAGCGCTTGCAGGGTAACGAGTGCGCCGTTGAGCGTGAGGTTGGCTTGGCTTTGCCCGTTGCCGTTGAAGGCATCTATGCTGTTCAGCGGTTTGCCTGTTAGCACCATGCCGCGGGCAAGGAACACATAGCCCATCAGCAAAACAAGGCTTTGCGGGATGATGCTTTTCAGGCTGCCTTTAATCGGCGCGCGGGCGATGCGTATCACGCTGCGCTGCCACACCAAAGCGAGCGCGGCAAAGGCGGCGAGCGCGGCGAGCGTGTAGCCAAGGCGCGAGCCGAATGCGATGCCTATGATGCTGCCGATGTCGCCGCCGATGTTGAGCAAATCGCTGCCGATGTGGCGGCTGACTTCGCCGAAATACGCCAAATCGGCAATGCCCAGCCCGAGCAGGGCGATAAGCAGCGCAAAGGCGAGCCATGCGGTGGCTACGCGGGCGTGGCGGGTGGGTACAAGCCACCACAGCAGGCAGGGGGCAAGGGCGATAACGGCGAGTTTTAGGTCAAAGCGCGCGCCTGTGAGCAGGGCGGGCAGCAGGTGGGTGTCGGCGAAATAGTGCGGATAGGCGGCGCGTAGGGCGAGGCGCAGGGCGGCGAAAACCAGCGCGGCAAGGGCGAGTACGAGCAGGGGGAGTTGCCATAGGGGGCGGGGAGTGTGGGAGTGCATGATGGGGGATGGTGAGAGAGTTGTTGGGGAGGGGTGATTTGGGTTTTCAGGCTGCCTTTGGGGGTAAGTTGAGGCAGCCTGAAAATTTAAAATGGCGTGGCGATGGCTTGTTGCTAAATGGCACGATTTAACAGAGCTTGATGGGTTGGAGCAATGTCGGCGAGCCGCCGACGCTCCATTTTAGGTTTCAGGCTGCCTTTACTGTTTGCGCTGTTGAACCATGCGCGGAGGGTTGGGCTGCGGGGCGTGGGTGTGGCGGCAAGACGCCACGCTTATGGGCAAAGATAAGCGGATGTTGAGGCAGCCTGAAAACGGTTTTTCCCATTTTCAGGCTGCCTTTGGGTTCACGAACTTTGCGCCTGCCCTTTGCGCGCGGCTTGGCGCTCGGAGCGGGCGGCTTTAAGTTCGGCTTCTTTTTTGCGGGCGGCTTTGAGCCATGTTTCCCATTGGCTGGGCGTTTCCAGCGTGATGCGTCCGATTTTGCCTTCGCGGAAATCAGTGAGAATAAGCTCGGCGGTTTTTTGATAGTTGATGCGGTTGCCGCTTAATACTGCGCCGCGTTTTTGTGCAACCCATTCTAGCCATGCGGTGTCGTTCCAATGGCTGCTGGGGTCTTTGTCGGCGCTGTATCGCGCTTGCAGTAGGAGCAGGTAGTGGCGGCGCAGGTAGTCCAGCAGTTCCAGCGCGACTTCTTCTTCATCCAGCGCGTTGCGCCCGATGGCGCCGCTGGCGGCGAGGTTGTAGCCCGATTCTTCTACGATAATCTTGGGCCAGAGCATGCCGGGGGTGTCGTAGAGCCAAAAGTCGTCCGCCAAAAATAGGCGTTGTTCGGCTTTGGTGATGCCCGGTTCGTTGCCTGTTTTGGCGGATTTTTTGCCTATCATGCCGTTGATGAGTGTGGATTTGCCAACGTTGGGGATGCCGCAAATCAGCACGCGCAGGGGTTTGTCTATGCCTTGGCGGTTGGGCATTAGGCTGCGGCAGGCGGTGGTGATTTTGGGTGCGGCGGCTTTTTCGGAGCTGTCGAGCGCGATGGCTCGGGTGGCTTCTTGCTGGGCGTAGTAATCCAGCCAGATTTGGGTGCGCTCGGGGTCGGCAAGGTCTTGTTTGTTGAGAATTTTGAGCTTGGGCTTGCCTTTGGCTAGCTGGGCGAGCAGGGGGTTTTCGCTGGATGCGGGCAGACGTGCATCTAGCATTTCTATCACCATGTCTATGCTTTTGAGGCGGTCAGCGATGGCTTTTTTTGCTTTGTTCATGTGGCCGGGGAACCATTGGATTGCCATGTGGGGTGCTTTCGTGTTGGGGGTTGGATGGGTGGGAGGCAGCCTGAAACTGGGTGGGAACTTTGAGGCAGCCTGAAAACAAAAAATACCGTCATTCCCGCGTAGGCGGGAATCTTATTGGCTATTCTGGAATGATTGTTAAAACAAACCGTTGTTTAAGTTCAACCAAGATTCCCGCCTGCGCGGGAATGACGGCAATTTAATATTTTTTGTTTGATTTTAAGGTTTACAAAGGTTGCAGCCTGAAATGGAGTAGATAGGCTTGTAAACGGTTTTTCAGGCTGCCTTTGTTGCTTTTGTAAACACGATAAGGCAGCCTGAAAACGGTGTGGATTATATCATTTTATGTTTTCCCACCAGTCGCTGGTTGGCGTATCTAGCGTGAACACTTGCCCGAGCGTGGGGGTGAGCGTGGCGATGTTGTGCGCGCGAATCAGCGGGATGCTGCGGCGCACGGATTCGCTCCACGGGTGCATGGCGAGGCTAAACATACCCCAATGTATCGGCATAAAGCGTTGAGCGCGTAGGTCGACGGCGGCTTGGGCGGTTTCTTCGGGGTGCATGTGGTTGTCGCGCCAGTTGGCGTTGTATTGCCCGTTTTCAAGCATGGCAAGGTCTATTTGGGGGAAGCGTTGTTGGATTTGGCGATAGTGGCTGCCGTAGCTGCTGTCGCCTGAAAAATAGATTGTGTGTTGCGGGGTTTGGATGATGTAGCCTGCCCATAGGGTTTTGTTGAAATCGCGCCAGCCGCGGCTGCTGTTGTGCCGCGCGGGCACGGCGTGGATTTTCAGGCCGCCGCTGGCGCTGTGTTGCCACCAATCTAGCTCTATGATGCGCTGGGCAGGAATCCCCCATTTTTGCAGCAGCGTGCCAAGGTTGAGCGGCACGATAAATTGGGCTTGGCTGCGGATGTGGTGTTGCACGGTGAGCTTGTCTAGGTGGTCGTAGTGGTTGTGGCTGTATAGGATGTAGTCTATCGGCGGTAGCTCGCTTAGGCTGGCGGGCGGGGCTTGATAGCGGCGGCAGATAAAGGGCAGCGGCGATGCTTGGCGGCTGAACACGGGGTCTAGCAGCAGGGTTTTGCCTGCGATGCGAATCAGCAAGGTGCTGTGCCCAAACCAAACGAGACGGGGTTGGTCGTCTTGCAAAAAGGTTGCCCAATCGGGGCTTTGGCTGGGCAGCGGCGCGGGCGGGGCGTATTTGGGCGCATCGAAGGTCATGGCTTTGAGCCAGCGCAGCACGGTTTTAATGCCGCCCTGCACAGGCTGCTGCGGCGGGGTAACGTAGAATGTTTGGTTGATGGGGTTGTAGTGGTCGCTGGCGGGGCGGATGGGATAGCGCATAGTGTGGCGGGGATAACGGGATAACAAAGGGATGGATGATACGGGGTTTGCGGCAGCCTGAAAACGCAGGCAAGCGGTTGATGCCCGTTTCAGGCTGCCGTATAAAACGGCACAGTTCTTGCTAATGTTACAAACGCGGTCAAAAGATTGCCCACGTTGTCATCCCCATTAACTTTTTTGATTAGAGTGCAACCATGAAAACAAACTATTGGCTCTTGCCCTTGCTGGCGCTGGGTTTAACAGGATGCTTAAACGACAAGATAGCGACAACATCATCCCGCCCGTCGCCCAAAAACACCGCAAGCATTATGGTGTCCCGAAAAGACAGAATGCCCACCCCGCCCGATGCCAACAACCCGGGCGCAAACCCAAACAACAACGGCAACACCGCCACGCCCCCGCCGCACAACGGCGGCGAAACCCCCATCGCACCCGATAACGGCAACGGCAACAATAACAACGACACACCTCCGCCAACCCCCGCACCAAACCCAAACACAGGCGCGAATGACAACAACGGCAACAACAACGGCAATACCCCGCCGCCCACCCCACCGTCGCCCGACGCATCGTTCAAACACGGCAAGCTCACCTCCGCCAAAGCCCTGCTGGCTTACCTTGCCGGCTTAAACGGCAAAGGCGTGCTGTTCGGGCAGCAGCGCGGCTTGGATGTCGCCATCGCCCCTGATGCCAATGCAGATTACCAATCAGACGTTTACGCCATGACGCAACAATATCCCGCCATCATTGGTTTAGACATCACAGAAATCCCGCATGACCCCAAATTATCCACTGAAGAAAACGGCAAGCGCATGGGCAACGCCATAGCGCAAATAGACAGCATCGGCAGCATTGCCACCCTATCCGCCCACTGGCGCAACCCCATGCCCGGCCCCAACGGCATCAGTGATTATGCCAACGTGGATTTAAACCGCGTGCTGCCCAATGGCGATTTAAACAGCGTGTACAACAACTGGCTAGATGAAGTTGTTGCCACCGCCAAATACGCCGTGCGCGCCGATGGCAGCAAAATCCCCTTTATCTTCCGCCCCTTGCACGAAGCCAATGCCAATTGGTTTTGGTGGCATTATGGGCACGGCGGCGAAGAAGCCTATAAAAAACTGTTTGCCTACACCATTAACTACATCCGCGAACACGGCGCGAAAGACCAAATTTTGGCAGTCTTCTCGCCCAACGCCAATTTCAACGGCGACGAAAAACGCTACAACCAGCTTTACCCTGGCGATGATGTGGTGGATATTTTGGGCTACGATGGCTATGCCATAAATAACAATATGTTAGCCAAAGATAAATGGGTGGGCGAAGTGGTAGAAGATATGGCGATGCTCACACGCCTAGCCGCCAGCAAAGGCAAAGTAGCCGCCTTAACCGAATTTGGGCGCGATGGCGCAAACATGATTCGCGCATCAGGCAACACCGACTTGCACTTCTTTACCGATTTGCTGGCTGGGCTAAAAGCCAACCCCCAAGCGCGCAAAATCGCTTATATGCACACATGGGCAAACTGGGGCAGCACAGGCAGAGATTTCTCGATTTACACTCCTTGGAAAGGGCATGAAATGGAAAGCGATTTCCAAGCATTTGAAAAAGACGAATACACCTTGTTTAATCGCGATATTAGCCAATAACCGCGCAACAGTAGGCAGCCTGAAATGAGGTTTCAGGCTGCCTGAATCGTCATTCAACAAGGGTGTGTGGCTACGGTTTACCCAAGATTTCAGGCTGCCTCTGGTATCGCCCAAAGGCAGCCTGAAAACCTATGCCGCAAACACTACGCCGTCAGCGTGCCTTTGGTGGAGGGCATTTTGCCTGCCATGCGCTCGTCGTATTCCACCGCCATGCGCAGGGCACGCCCAAAGGCTTTGAACACGGTTTCGGCTTGGTGGTGGGCGTTTTTGCCGCGCAGGTTGTCAATGTGTAGCGTGATCATAGCGTGGTTCACCAGCCCGTGAAAAAACTCGCTAAACAAGTCCACATCAAACTTGCCGATGGTGGCGCGGGTGAAATCAATATTGTATTCCAGCCCTGCGCGCCCCGATAAATCCAGCACCACGCGGCTGAGCGCTTCATCCAGCGGCACATAACTATGCCCATAGCGGCGAATGCCGATTTTGTCGCCCAGCGCGGCTTTGAGCGCTTGTCCGAGCGTGATGCCGATGTCTTCCACGCTGTGGTGGTCGTCGATATGCAAGTCGCCCTTGCATACGATGTCTAGGTCTATTAAACCGTGGCGGGCGATTTGGTCTAGCATGTGTTCCAAAAAGGGAATGCCAGTGTCAAAGCGGGCTTTGCCTGTGCCGTCCAAATTAAGGGAAACGGTGATTTGGGTTTCGCTGGTGTTGCGGGTGATGGTGGCGGTTCGCATGGGGTGTCCTTGTGGTGTTGTGGTTTGGATGGGATGTTTGGATAGGCAGCCTGAAAACGGATGAAGCGCGTTGCCGCAATGCTAACAACGTTTTCAGGCTGCCTCTGTGTCGTTTCAGGCTGCCGCAATCAAAATCAAATTGCCACCACCAAATCGCTGAAATAATGGCTGCACAAATAAATGCTCATCAGCGAAAACAGCGCCACCGCCAGCAACACGCCTTTAATCATGCCTGCGTTCAGCCGCGCGATGGCATCGGCGTTGGCATAAAAGCCGCTTTGTTTGGCGCGGATATGCTCGGCAATCACGTTTGCCAGCACGCGCAGCACTTGGTCGTTTTCCTCGGGCGTGCCGATGGTGAGGCGCAGGCAGTTTTGCAGCAGGGGATGCGCGCCATGCAGGTTTTTCACCAAAATTTTGTTGTCTTTGAGCGCGTTAAACGCCAGCGGCGCGTTGGGCAGGCGCGTGATTACAAAATTGGCTTCGCTGGGGAACACGGTTACATCTTCCAACTCTGCCAGCGCGTTGGCGACGCGGGCGCGTTCGTTTTTCAGTGTTTCTATGTTTTGCGTGAACACTTCGGCATGGCGCAGGGCGAAGGCGGCGGCGGCTAGGCTGAGCTGGTTCATGTTGTAAGGCGGCATGATTTTTGCCAACTCGCCCATCACGGCGGGGCTGCCCACGGCGTAGCCCACGCGCAAGCCTGCGAAGCCGATTTTGCTTAATGTGCGCATCACCACTAGGTTTTCAGGCTGCCCTGCTTGGGCGACAAAGCTGTCGTGGCTAAACGCGCCGTAGGCTTCGTCAATCACCACAATGCCTGTGGCGGCTTGGATAATGGCTTCCACGGCTTCGCGGCTAAACGGCACGCCTGTGGGGTTGTTGGGATAGGCGATGAAAATCAGCGCGGGTTTGTGTTGTTCTATTGCTTTGAGCGTGGCTTCTAAATTGAGCGTGAAATCGGGGTTGAGCGGCACGCCGATGTAGTTCAAGCCAAACAGTTCGGCGTTGCGGCGGTACATCACAAAGCTGGGTTCAACCGCGAGCATGCTGGCGTTGGCTTGGGCAACCAGCAGCGCGATAAATTGGATGATTTCGTCCGAGCCGTTGCCCAGCACAATTTGCGCGTTTTCGGGGAGGGCAAACGTGCGGCGCAATAATTCTGGCAGGGGGCTGGCGGCGATGTTGGGATAGCGGTTAATCGGCGCGGCAGCTAGCTCGGCGGCAAGTTCGGCGCGCAGGGCTTCGGGGAATTGATACGGCACTTCCATCGCATCCAGCTTGATGAAATCGGCGGGCGCATCGGCAACGTGGTAGGCAGTTTGGGCGAGAATATCGGGGCGGATAACAGATGTGGGCATGGTTTGGGCTTTCCTGAGATTAAATGATTGAATTGTTTGGCTGAAACGGCGACAAATGTATCACAAAACCCCACCCGCCCCCAAACGGAGTTTGCGGCAGCCTGAAGCCTAAAATGGAACGGCAACGGCGCATCGCCCCAATGGCGTACCGTGCTAACAAAATGTCGGCAAGATGTCGGAAAAACGCTGCCGCGCAACGGATGCCCGTTTTGCCAAGATTTCAGGCTGCCCCAACCATATCAAAAGGCAGCCTGAAAGCTACCCGCCGCCCGCCACTTAGCCTTTTCGGGCTGCCTATGCCGCCCAAATTTGCTATCATAGCCCCCTTTCAACCCCATTCGTTTTCAGGCTGCCCCATGTCCGTTTACACCAGCGTTTCCGACGACGAAATGCGCCAACTGCTCACCCGATACAATCTTGGCGAATTTCAATCCCTGCAAGGCATCGCCCAAGGCGTAACCAACAGCAATTATTTTTTGCACACCACGAGCGGCAGCTATGTGCTCACCGTGTTTGAAACCCTGAAAGCGCACGAAGTGCCCTTTTTTATGGAGCTCACGCAACACCTGAGCGCCAACGGCGTTGCCTGCCCCGCCCCCATCGCCCAGCGCAACGGCGCACTCACCGCCACCCTTGCCAACAAGCCCGCCTGCATCGTAGAAAAACTCAACGGCAGCGACGTTGCCTATCCCACCGCCGCCCAATGCCGCAACACCGGCGCCATGCTCGCCCAAATGCACCTTGCAGGCGCAACCTTCCCCCAAACCATGCCCAACCCCCGCCACGCCAAATGGTGGACAGACAGCGTCCAACAGCTTATCCCCCACCTAGAACCCCAAGACGCGCAATTATTGCAAGACGAAATCGCCTATCTCGCCCAACACCCCGATACCGATTTGCCCAGCGGCATCATCCACGCCGATTTATTCAAAGACAACGTATTGCTCAACGGCGACCAAGTCGCAGGTTTTATAGATTTTTACTACGCCTGCAACGGCAGCTTTGTTTACGACATCGCCATCGCCATCAACGACTGGGCGCGCACCGCCGACAACCACATAGACCCCACCCTGCAACACGCCTTTTTAAACGGCTACCAAAGCATCCGCCGCCTTACCCCCGCCGAACAAGACTACCTGCCCACCGCCTACCGCGCAGGCTGCATCCGCTTCTGGGTTTCCCGCCTGCTGGATTACCACTTCCCCGCCGAAGGCGAAATGACCTTTATCAAAGACCCCAACGTATTCCGCAACCTATTGCTTGCCTACCGCAACACATAAATCGCAAAGGCAGCCTGAAAACGCATCCCCAAGCGTTTCAGGCTGCCTTTAATGTTTACTGCTCCACAAGGACACCTCCCATGTTTACCCCACCCCTATCCCAAATCACCACCATCGAAGACCTCCGCTGTGTCGCCCGCCGCAAACTGCCCAAAATGTTCTACGAATACGCCGACACCGGCTCATGGACACAAACCACCTACCACGCCAACAGCGCCGACTTCGCCCCCATCCAATTTCGCCAGCGCGTGTTGGTCAATATGGAAAACCGCAGCCTGAAAACCCAAATGCTCGGGCAAGCAGTCAAAATGCCGCTTGCCATCGCCCCCACAGGGCTAACAGGCATGTTCCACGCCGACGGCGAAATCCTCGCCGCCCGCGCCTGCGAAAAATTCGGCATCCCCTACACCCTCTCCACCATGTCCATCTGCTCCATCGAAGACGTTGCCGAAAACACCACATCCCCCTTCTGGTTCCAGCTTTATGTGATGCGCGACCGCGAATTTATGGCGGATTTAATCCGCCGCGCCAAAGCTGCCCAATGCAGCGCGCTCGTTTTAACCGCTGATTTACAAATCGTCGGGCAACGCCATCGCGACATCAAAAACGGACTCACCGTCCCCCCGCGCCCCACCCTATTCAACCTGCTCAACCTCGCCACCAAAATAGAATGGGGGCTAAAAATGCTCAACACCCAACGGCGCACCTTCCGCAACATCGCAGGACACGCCAAAGACGTAACCAACCTAGCCGAGCTGATGCCGTGGGTCGCCAAACAATTTGACCCCAAATTAAGCTGGGACGACATCGCCCACATCAAAGACCTATGGGGCGGCAAGCTCATCATCAAAGGCATCCTAGACCCCGAAGATGCCGAAAAAGCCGTGCAGCACGGCGCAGATGCCATCATCGTTTCCAACCACGGCGGCAGGCAGCTAGACGGCGCGCTCTCCTCCATCCGCGCCCTGCCCGCCATCGTGCAAGCCGTGGGCAGCCAAACCGAAGTCTGGCTGGACGGCGGCATCCGCACGGGGCAAGACATCCTCAAAGCATGGGCATTAGGCGCACGCGGCACCTTTATCGGGCGACCCCACCTCTACGGGCTCGCCGCCTACGGCGAAGCAGGCGTAACTCGCGCCCTAGAAATCCTCTACAACGAAATGGATTTAAGCATGGCGTTCACAGGGCATCGCGATATTCAAAATGTAACCCGCGATATACTGGTAAAAGGCAGCTACCCCGAGGCAGCCTGAAAACAGGTAAAGCATTTTCAGGCTGCCCCAACCCTTGATGCAGCCTGAAACAGAACATGGCGTATCGCCGCCACACCCACTCCATAACCCTTGCCCAAGCCCAAACCTTTTCAGGCTGCCCAAACATCGCAATCCAGCGCAGCAAAGACAGCCTGAAACCCAGTCCCCAGCCCTTTTCAGGCTGCCTTTCAACCACCCCAAAGAAAGCCCAACCATGACCCCCATCCCACTCAAAAAACTCTACTCAGGCAAAGTGCGCGACCTCTACGAAATCGACGAGCAAACCATGCTCATCATCGCCAGCGACCGCCTTTCCGCTTTTGACGTGATTCTCAACGAACCCATCCCACAAAAAGGCGAAATCCTCACCCAAATCTCCAACTTCTGGTTCAACAAACTCGCCCACATCATGCCCAACCATTTCACAGGGCAAACCGTGTACGACATCCTGCCAGAAGCAACCGCTCGCGCCATCGCCCAACGCGCCGTCGTCGCCAAACGGCTTACCCCCGTCAAAATAGAAGCCGTGGTGCGCGGCTACATCAGCGGCAGCGGCTGGAAAGCCTACCAAGCCACAGGCGAAATCTGCGGCATCAGGCTGCCTAAAAACCTGCGCGAAGCCGAAAAACTGCCCGAAGTCATCTTCACCCCATCCACCAAAGCCGAAGTGGGCGACCACGACGAAAACATCAGCTTTGCCCGCTGCGCCGACCTAATCGGCAGCGAACTTGCCCACCAAGTGCGCGCCAAAGCCATCCAACTCTACACCGAAGCCGCCGAATACGCCGCCACCCGCGGCATCATCATCGCCGACACCAAATTTGAATTTGGGCTAGATGCCCACGGCACGCTCACCCTAATGGACGAAGTGCTCACCCCCGATTCCAGCCGCTTCTGGGCAGCGCAAAGCTACCAAATCGGCAGCAATCCTCCCTCGTTTGACAAACAATTTATCCGCGACTGGCTAGAACACAGCGGCTGGAACAAACAGCCTCCCGCCCCCGCCGTCCCCGAAGATGTGCTGGCTAAAACCGTTGCCAAGTATCAAGAAGCCCTGAGGCTGCTTACCGCATAACCGTTTTTTGGGATAAAGGATTTCAGGCTGCCTTTGCATTGCTTAAAGGCAGCCTGAAACGTTTGTAGAAGCTAAGCAGGTCGGGCGCCCGATGTTTTTAGTGGCGTATCAGATAAACAGGTCAGTGTTTGTCGGGCATCAATGCCCAGCCTGCCGATTGCCTCTGTTTAATCCGCCATTTTGGCGACGAGCCGTTGCCGTTCCATTGTGTCTCTTGTTTTCAGGCTGCCTCTGCATTGCTTAAAGGCAGCCTGAAACGCTTGGGCTACGGCAACCAAAGAGTGGATATGGCGGCGATACGCCATGATCTGTTTCAGGCAGCGCGAAGGGTTGGGGCAGCCTGAAACGCCAAACCCATTTTCAGGCTGCCTCCGTTTAATTCGCCATTTTGGCAACGAACTATCGCCGCTTCATTGCGTATCCTGCTTTCAGGCTGCCTTACTTCTGCTTCGCCCGCCACAACCGCCACACCACGCCCAGCCCAATCGCCAAGCCCAGCAACGCGGGCGCAATCAAGGTGCGGGCAGATGCGCCGCTGCCCATCAGGCTAAACGCCACCTTACCCACCGCTGCTGCGGCTAAAACCGCCGCCAAGCCTTTGCCGCTGCGCTGCCAAGCCGCGCCCAACAGCAACGCGAAATATGCCAGCACGGCAAGCGTGTACAGCCCTGTTTGCAGCGTCCAGCCGCCGCGCAAAAAGACAACTTCATCGGCAAGAAAGTGCGCCACGTTGGCATCGGCAACGGCGGGCGCGGGAAACCATACCATGCTGGTGAGCAGCGCGAAGATGCCCGCCATCAGCCCCGCCCAACTGCGCCACCACGCCGCTAGCATAATGGGAATCAGCAGCAGCGGGCGGATATACCAGCTTAATACGTTGTGATGCCGCGCAAACAGCCAATCTTGAAAGGCGTAATTCGTCAAGGCTTGTTCCACAAATGCAATGGAAAGGGCTAGAAAAATGAGGGCGATGATGCGGCTGGGCATGGGGATTCCTTTTTGTTGGCGTGGGGCATTTTCAGGCTGCCTTTGGCTGTTGGCAACGGTTAGGCAGCCTGAAACGCCCAACCCATTTTCAGGCTGTCTCAATGCCTTATTCTTGCAACATCTGCACAATCCGCTCCACCGATTCCAGCACGGGCGGAAATTGGGTAAACCCGTCCCTATCCAAAAAGTGCCCGCCCGTGGCGCGGATATGCAAATAGCCGTTCAACTCTTTTGCCACATAGCGCGTGTTTTCCACGGGCACAATGGTGTCGTCATTGGCACTAAACAGCTCAATGCGGTTGCCTGCCATGCGGGCGATGGCGGGGAAGTCTATGTGGCAGCGATCAACATAGGCATCAATATTAAAGCCGTTGATTTCGGGCAGCGTGGGAATGCGCTTGCCAAAGGCAGACACCAGCACCAGCCCGCCAATTTTGCGCGGCTGGGTGGCGGTTAAATAGTGCAGCAGTGAAATCGTGCCCAAGCTGTGCGCCACAAATATCTGATTTTCGGACGGTTTGCCGATATACTGCGCCAGCGTTTGCTGCCAGCGGTCAAAATCGGGTTGCTCGCTATCGGGCATGGGCACGCGCACGGCGGCGATGCCGCGCTGTTCTAGCTGGGTTTGCAGCCAGCCAAACCAATGGTTGTTTATGGTTGCGCCGTAGCCGTGGATAATGAACACGGTGGGGCGATTGCTGCGGCGGGGCAGTTTGGCGCAGGCGGTGAGTATGCCTGCGGCGGCGGTGGTGCAAAATTGACGGCGGTTCATGGTCGGTTTGCCCTTTCAAAAAATGGAAAGCGGCCAGCATACAGCCTGACACCATGTGAGAAGCAATAGGAAAAGCAAAATGAAAATTGGCGAATTTTCGCGGCAATGCGGCGTGAGCGTGCGGATGCTGCGTTTTTACGAAACGGCGGGGCTGCTGATGCCGCGCCGCACGGCGCAAGGCTGGCGCGAATACGATGCGGCGGATGCGGTGTTTATCCGCAAAGCCGCGCAGCTCAACCGCGCGGGCGTGCCGCTGAAAGATTTGGCGCTGATGCGCGATTGCCTGCGCGATGAGCCGCAACAGTTCTGCGCCGAATTGCGCGCGCGGCTGGCTGCCACGCAGGAAGATTTGGTGGGCGAAATCACGCGTTTGCAGCAATCGGCGCGGCTGCTGGCAGATTTGCTGGCGGCAAGCGATAAGACAGCCTGAAAAGCCATCCATCCGTTGGCAATCGTCGCCTTGCCTCGTTTTTATTTTAACCCGCCATAAAAGGCAGCCTGAAAACGGTTTATCCCGTTTTCAGGCTGCCTATGTGTTCATCCGTCACTTCTGATGCTGCAACGCCGCTTTCACAAACGCGGTAAACAGCGGATGCCCTTTGCGCGGGTTGGACGTAAATTCGGGGTGGAACTGGCAGGCGAAAAACCAAGGGTGGTTGGGTATTTCAATCGTTTCCACCAGCCGCTCGCGCCCTGCCGACACGCCGCCCACCACCAAACCCGCCGCTTCCAGCTGCGGCACATAATGGTTGTTCACTTCATAGCGGTGGCGGTGGCGTTCGCGGATTTGCGTTGCGCCGTAGATTTTGGCGGCAAGGCTGCCCTGCTTCAATTCTACTTCCTGCGCGCCCAAGCGCATGGTGCCGCCCAAATCGGTGTGTTCATCGCGTTTTTCCACGCTGCCATCGGCAGTTTGCCATTCGTCAATCAGCGCGATAACGGGGTGGGCGGCTTTCAAGTCAAACTCGGTGGAATTTGCGCCTGCCAAGCCTGCCACGTCGCGGGCGTATTCAATCAGCGCGATTTGCATCCCCAAGCAAATGCCCAAATAGGGGATGTTGTTTTCGCGGGCAAAACGGGCGGCGGCAATTTTGCCTTCCACGCCGCGCGAGCCAAAGCCACCCGGCACAAGGATGGCATCAAAGTTTTTCAGGCTGCCTGTGCCGTCTTGTTCCAGCGTTTCGCTGTCAATATAAGTGATGTTGACATCGGTTTGCGTGTGAATGCCCGCGTGGCGCAGGGCTTCGGTGAGCGATTTGTAGGATTCGGTTAAGTCCACATATTTGCCCACCATGGCGATGTTTACCTTGTGTTGCGGATTTTTGATTGCATACACAATCTTTTTCCACTCGGTTAAATCGGCTTGGCGCACGTTAAGCTGCAACTGTTCGCAAATAATGGTGTCAATGCCTTGATTATGCAGCATTTCGGGCACTTCATAGATGCTGTCAGCATCGTAGCTGCCCACCACGGCGCGTTCTTCTACGTTGCAAAACAGCGCGATTTTGCGGCGTTCTTCATCGGGTAAGATTCTGTCCATGCGGCAGATAAGGATGTCGGGCTGCAAGCCAATGCTGAGCATTTCTTTCACGGTGTGCTGCGTGGGCTTGGTTTTGATTTCGCCTGCGGCGGCGATGTAGGGCACAAAAGATAGGTGCACAAACAAGGTGTTAGCGCGCCCAAGCTGGCTGCGCATTTGGCGGATGGCTTCCAAAAACGGCAGCGATTCAATGTCGCCCACCGTGCCACCAATTTCCACAATCGCCACGTCTTTGCCTGCCGCGCCTTCGTGGATGCGGCGTTTGATTTCGTCTGTGATGTGGGGGATAACTTGCACCGTGCCGCCCAAATAGTCGCCGCGCCGCTCTTTGGCAATCACGTTTTCATACACTTGCCCCGAGCTGAAACTGTTGGCGCGGGTGAGCGTGGCGTGGATAAAGCGTTCGTAATGCCCGAGGTCTAAATCGGTTTCTGCGCCATCGTCGGTTACAAACACTTCGCCGTGTTGAAACGGGCTCATCGTGCCGGGGTCTACGTTGATGTAGGGGTCTAGTTTGAGCATGGTTACGTTTAGCCCGCGCGATTCTAGGATGGCGGCAATAGAAGCGGCGGCGATGCCTTTACCCAATGAAGAAACAACGCCGCCCGTTACGAAGATGAATTTTGTCATGATGGTTAAACCTGTGTTGGAATGCGCGATTTTAACGCAAATTGGTGGTAAGTAAAAGTTTGTGGGCGGGTGGTAAATAGGGTGTGGCAACGCCAAATGAATTTTTGCCAGAACGTGCGTTGCGCCGCACACCACGCTTTGGGTTGGTGCTTTGTGGTTGGCTTTGGGTGTAGTTTTAACCATGTGCTTCATGCCAGCGGGGCACTTACTTTTCTTTGCTTCGCCAAAGAAAAGTAAGCAAAAGAAAGGCGACCCCGACGTGCAGGTCTGCTTCGCAGACTTCCCTCACTACGCATCCTTTTTTCGGCGCGTGCGAACTAGCCGCACTTCGTGCGTCGTCGAACAAGCGCACGCTTTTTCCCGAAAAAAGAATGCTGCGTTCGGCTGGACGTAGGGGAATGGGCAGTTGTATTAACCATTCGTGAATAGTTAGGCAGCCTGAAAGGCAATCTATTCAGTAAAAATGGAATGGTGCAATGCCCAAGCGGTTTTGTGTTTTCAGGCTGCCTTGGCGCAATCAGTTAGCATTGGGCGACGAGCCGTCGCCGCTCCATTGCGTATTGTGTTTTCAGGCTGCCTTTGCATTGCCCAAAGGCAGCCTGAAACGTTTGCGCTACGGCAATGGAAAGAGTGGGTATGGCGGCGATACGCCATGTTCTGTTTCAGGCTGCATCAATGCTTGGGCAGCCTGAAAAGCTATTCCCGCCCCGTTTTCGCTTTCAGCATCGCCAGCATATTGCCCAGCCGCTCGCGCCCCTCTTCTTTGGACACAATCGGCTTGCCGCCCTTGCGCCCCAAAATATCTAAATCGCCTTGCGGCATTTCGTTGATAAAACGACTCGGCTCGGGGAACACAAACGTGCCCTGCCGCTTGCGTTTGATGCAGTGCGTGAGCGTGAGCTGCTGCTTGGCGCGGGTGATGCCGACATACATCAGCCGCCGCTCTTCTTCCAACGCGCCCGCTTCCACGCTGTCGGCGTGGGGGAACAGCCCTTCTTCGCAGCCGACCAAATACACAAACGGATATTCCAAGCCCTTAGAGGCGTGCAGGGTGGACATTTTCACTGCGTCTATTTCGCCATCATCGCGCCCTTCCAGCAGCGTCATCAGCGCGATGGTTTGCGTGAGTTCAATCAAGTTTTTCTCGCCCTCCTCGCCTTTTTTCGCCAACCAGCCTGCCAAATCCTGCACATTTTTCCAGCGGATTTCCGCCGCTTTGCCGCTTTCTTCCGCGCCTGTTAAATAGGCTTCGTAGCCAATATCTTGCAACAGAGCTTGCACCACTTTGCCCGCATCATCCACCGCCGCTCGCGCTTGATAATCCTGCATCAAATACACAAACTGCTGCACCGCCTCGCGGTTTTTCGCGTTTAATGCCGCCAGCGCATCCATGCTTTGGGCAGCCTGAAACAAGCTGCATTCGTGCTCTTTGGCATAATCGTTGAGCTTGCCCAATGTAGTATCGCCAATGCCGCGCTTGGGCGTGGTTGCTGCGCGTAAAAACGCGGGGTCATCGTCGGGGTTTGCCAGCAAGCGCAAATACGACAGCACATCCTTAATCTCTGCCTTGTCGTAAAAACTCTGCCCGCCCGAAATCTGATACGGAATCCGCGCCGAGCGCAGCGCATCCTCAAACAGCCGCGCTTGGTGGTTGCCGCGATACAAAATGGCAAAATCGGCAAAATTTACGCCGTAAATCAGCTTGTTCCGCGCAATCTGCTGCGCCACAAATTCCGCTTCGTGCGTTTCGCTTTGGCACGCCACCACGCGCACCACTTCGCCCTCGCCCAGCTGCGACCACAGCGTTTTGGGGAACAGCTTGGGATTGTTGGCAATCACATGGTTCGCCACCTTCAAAATCCGCGCGGTGGAGCGATAATTCTGCTCCAATTTGATGATTTTTATCTGCGGATAATCCTCTTGCAAACGGCGCAAATTCTCCATATTCGCCCCGCGCCACGCATAAATAGACTGGTCGTCATCGCCCACCGCGGTAAAGCGCCCTTCCAAGCCCACCAGCGCACGCATCAGCGCATACTGGCAAGCGTTGGTGTCTTGGCATTCGTCAATCAACAAATATTGCAAACGCTGTTGCCACTTCAAGCGCACCTCCGAATTTTGCTGCAACAGCAGCGTGGGCAGCCGAATTAAATCATCAAAATCAATCGCTTGATAATGCACCAACGTGGTTTGATACGCGGCATACACCTGCGCGATTTGCTTTGCCCAATCATCATCGACAGCCTGAAAAGCCACTTCGGGCGTTTGCAAATTGTTTTTCCACAGCGAAATCTGGTGTTGCGCTTTAAACACAGCTTCGCGCCCCGAGCTGCCAAGCAATTCGCCGATAATCCGCGCGCTGTCGGACGCATCCAAAATGGAAAAATTCTTTTTGTAGCCAACGTGTTGCGCTTCCTCGCGCAAAATCCGCATCCCCAGCGAATGAAACGTGCACACGGTTAAACCGCGCGTTTGCTCGCGCCCCAGCCGCGCCGACACGCGCTCTTGCATCTCTTTTGCCGCCTTGTTGGTAAACGTAATCGCCGCGATGTGGTGCGGTTTGTAGCCTGCCTGCGTAATCATGTAGGCGATTTTTTCGGTGATGACGCGCGTTTTGCCGCTGCCTGCGCCAGCCAGCACAAATAATGCGCCGCCTAAATATTCCACGGCGGCTTGTTGTTCGGGGTTAAGTTTCATGGTTTTGCTTTTGCCTAGATTGCGGCAGCCTGAAACACGGTTTGCCTGTTTCATGCTACCTTATCATGTTGATTAATTTAATGTTTATGATTCGCTTGCTTGGTGTGTGGCACAGCCAGAGGCAGCCTGAAAAATGGTTTATTCAATCCACCGGAACATACCTGCCACATAGCGAAACGCTTCATCCAACGCCTGCCGCATCGTGTTGGGCAGCGTATCGCGCACTTCTTTCCAGTAACGTTCCGTTACCATATCCAAATCGGGCGACAATTGCTTTTGAAACACCGCCGTTTGCAGCAAAATCAACACGCTAATGGTGTATGCCTGATAGTGCTCGGGGTGATACAGCGCGTATTCCAACAGCTCGGCGGGGTAATACGCGCTGCTTTGTTCGCGTGACAAATAGCCGTTTTGCTCGGTGAGGATTTGGCGCAACGCCGCTGCGTGTTCGGCGCGTTCATCGGGCGGAATCGCCAGCGCGGTTAAACTGGCAATGCTTTGCACACCTGTTTGCGCAAGATAGGGAAACAATGGAGATGGAAAAGTCATGTAGGCAGCCTGAAATCTATTGCGGTCAAAACTTATAAGCCAAATAACAAAAAGAATTTGGTAAAACCGCCAGTTTGAATTACAATTCAAATCCTTTACGGCTGGGCGTTTGCGCCCGTTTTTGAACCTGAAAACAGGTTCGCAATAATAACATTGGAGTTTAATAACAATGACAACCAAAGGACAACTTCTACAAGACCCTTTTTTGAATGCTTTGCGCCGCGAACACGTTCCCGTTTCCATTTATTTGGTAAACGGCATCAAATTGCAAGGGCAAGTGGAATCGTTTGACCAATATGTTGTGCTGCTACGCAACACAGCGGTTACGCAAATGGTGTACAAACACGCGATTTCTACCATTGTTCCCGCCCGCGCGGTGAGCGTGCAACACGACGGCAACAGCAACAAACCTGCGTTGCAACAAGTGGAAACGACTGCGCCCGCTGCAGAATGATGCGAACGCAAGTAAGCGCAAGATGATTTTCAGGCTGCCTTGATAATGATGGGCAGCCTGAAATGTTTTTGGGGCGCGGAATCGGGCGGATAGGTTACGGCATGGTTCGCAGCATCAGATAAGGCAGCCTGAAAACTTTGCCAAACCTGTAACCAAATGGAGCGGCGGCTCGCCGCCATTTTGTCAACCCGTAAAGCCCTGTTGAATATGCCATTTGGCGACGAGCCGTCGCCGCTCCATTTTAGATTTCAGGCTGCCTCAATCCCCTTCACACCCGCGTAACCTTGCGCACCTGCGGAATCTGATGCAACGCCGCCATCACCGCGTTCAAATGCGCCAAATCGCGCACGTTCAAGTTAAAGCGGAACGCCACAAAACCTTCCGTGCCGCTTTGCGATTTGGACAGCGTGTCCACCGAGGCGATGTCTGCGCCGTTGTCGGAAATGGCGGAAGTAATCGCCGCCAGCAGCGCGTGCGCATCCAGCGACGAAACCACCACCGCCGCGTCATACGTTCGGCCGGCGTTGTCGGGCAGCATCGCCCAGTCGGCATCAAGCTGGTGCTCGCTGTCGGTTTTGAGCAAGGCGGCGCAGTTGTCGCGGTGGATAATGACCCCTTGGTCGGCCACAATCACCGCGCGCACGCTGTCGCCGGGCAGCGGCAGGCAGCATTTGCCCAAATGCACATGCGGCATATCATTGCCGTTCACTTGAATCGGGCTCAGTTTCACCTCGCCGCCCCAATGTTCACCCGCCAAATCGGCAATTTCCATCGCCACCGACACGGGCAATAGCCGTCCCATGCCCACTTGATACAACACGTTTTCAAACGTTTGTTTTTTCTCTTCCAGCGATTGCAAATATTTGTCTTTCAGCGTTTCAGACTGCGCCACTTTTTTCGGCAGCAAGCTGTTTAACGCGCGGGCGAGCAGGCGTTCGCCCAAGGCAATCGCATCGGCATGGCTGGTGTTTTTGATGTAGCTGCGGATAGCACTGCGGGCGCGACTGGACTTGGCAAAATTGAGCCAAGCGGGGTTGGGCTTGCCCTGCGCGGAGGTGATGATTTCCACCGTGTCGCCCGTTTTAAGTGTGGTGTTGAGCGGCACGGCAACGCGGTTCACGCGCGCGCCCACGCAGCGATGCCCGATGTCGGTGTGGATGGTGTAGGCAAAATCAATCGGCGTGGCGCCGCGCGGCAGCGTGATGATTTTGCCTTTGGGCGTAACGATATAGACTTCGTTGGGGAACAAATCCACTTTAACGTGTTCCAAAAATTCCATCGCGTTAGCACTGCGCGCTTGCAAGTCCAAAATATTTTGCAGCCATTGGTTGGTGCGCAGCGTGGCTTCGTCTTCCTTGCTGAATTGGTATGCCCAATGGCTTGCCACGCCCACTTCGGCGATGGCGTGCATTTCGCGCGTGCGGATTTGCACTTCAATCGGCAAGCCGTATGGGCCATTGAGCGTGGTGTGCAGCGATTTGTAGCCGTTGGATTTGGGGATGGCGATGTAGTCTTTGATTTTACCAGGGCGCGGTTGATACAAGCTGTGCAACGCGCCCAAGGCGGCATAGCAGGCGGGGATACTGTTCACAATCACGCGAAAGCCGTAGATGTCCAACACTTCTTCAAATTTGAGTTTTTTGGACAGCATTTTTTGATGAATGTTGTAGAGATTTTTCTCGCGCCCGCGAATTTGCGCTTCAATATTGCAGGCAACAAGGCGCAGGTTGATGTCGCGCAACACGCGGTCTATCACGTCGTGGCGATTTTTTTTGAACGCGGTCATGGCGCGTTTGAGAATTTCGTAGCGTTTGGGGTGCATGGCGTGAAACGACAAGTCTTGCAGTTCACAGTAAACGTGGTTGAGCCCCAAGCGGTTGGCGATGGGAGCATAGACTTCCAGCGTTTCAGTGGCGATGCGGCGGCGGCTGGCGGGGCTTTTTGCGCCCAGCGTGCGCATATTGTGCAGGCGGTCAGATAGTTTGACGATAATCACGCGCACGTCTTTGGTCATCGCTAAAATCAGTTTGCGAAAGCTCTCGGCTTGCTGCTCGGCTTGGCTGTCAAATTTCAGGTTTTCTAATTTGGACAAACCGTCCACCATTTCGGCGATGGTGTCGCCAAAATCGGTTGCCATTTGCGCTTTGGTTACGCTCGTGTCTTCCAACACGTCGTGCATCAAGCCTGCGCTGAGGGTTTGGATGTCCATGTGCCAACGGGCAAGCTCGGTGGCAACGGCGATGGGGTGGGTGATGTAAGGCTCGCCGCTTTTGCGCGTTTGCCCATCGTGGGCGCGGAAAGCGTAGGCGCAGGCGGTTTCAAGCTGCTGTTGTTCGGCATCGGAAAGATAGCCGGCTTCGCGAAACAGCTTGTTGCGGTAATCGGCGGTGAGCGGGTCGTAAGAGGCTTGGGGAGAGGGAATCGGCATGGGGGTGTTGGGACTTGATTAACTTGCGTGTTGCGCTGCGGTATGCCCTTTTATACTCAGGGCAAAGGTGCAAGGCTGCCTTTGCGCGTGAGTTTAGGCAGCCTGAAAAAGGCATCATGCGTTTTGCGCATGGCCGACGCTTAAAGCAATCCGGCAGCCTGAAAACCGTGCAGCGGGCATGCGTGTTGAACACGGCAAACAGGTTTTCAGGCTGCCTTAATGCAACTATTCATACTTGCGAAACAGCTTGTCGATTTCTGCATCAAAGTTCGCGCAGAAATTGGGCGCACCGGCTTTTTTCAAATATTTGGCTTTCAGCGCTTCGGTGTTTTGGTTCAGCTTGGCGATGTTTTTTTCGTTGTATTGGGCGCAGTTATGCTTGTTCAACGCCTGCGTTAAGCGCGGTTCGTATTTTTGCCGCATGGCTTCGGCGGATACGCCGCATTGCCCCAAATACAAGCCCGTGGCAAAGCCTGCTTCGTAAAGATTGCCGCAACGGCGCTCTTCCAGCCAAGATGCGTTTGCCAACACGGGGGCAATCAGGGCGAGCAAAACCAATTTTTTTAACATGATGATTCCTTCCAGTTATAAGAACCTGTATCCATTATTTTTACATAGGTAGATTTTATGAAATAAAAGCGCGGGTACAAGACAAAAAGCGCAGCAAGGTCGGACACCTTGCGGGCATTTTTAACGCGGTAGCCGCGTTTTTAGGGCATAAAAGATGCCTATGTAAATAGTGAATGCAGGTTCTAAACATTTCAGGCTGCCCAACGCGCAAGCAAACGCAATAGGCAGCCTGAAAACCATTATTTAACGCGCGACAACATCTCTTCGCTGGTAACCTGCCCGGCGGCGATTTCGCGTAACGCCGTTACCGTAGGCTTGTCGTGGCGGATATCCTCCACCAAAGGCGTGGTGCCGTTTTCAAGCTGGCGGGCACGGCGCGCGGCGGCAAGGGTCAAATCAAAATGATTAGGGATTTTTTCAATGCATTCTTCAACAGTGATACGGGCCATGTTGCTTATTTCCTTGTTGCGGGTGGGTTTGAGGCAGCCTGCGTAGCAAAGCTAAAATATAAGGCAGCCTGAAAATTGTTAAGAATTGAATTTTAAAGATTTTGCAATATTTTTTCAACGTTTAACGTTTGATTACGCAGCAATAAGCGTTGCGCCTTAAAAATATGCAGCAAATCGCTCTCCGCCTGCACCAAATCGTTGTTCACCACAATATAGTCAAACGCAAACGCATAGCGGATTTCCTGCTCCGCTTCGCTCAGCCGCCGCGCGATGACTTCCTCGCTGTCGGTTTGGCGGTTGCGCAAACGCTGCTCCAACACCGCAAGCGAAGGCGGCAGAATAAAAATACTCACCGCTTCGGGCAACGCCTTGCGCACTTGCTCCGCGCCTTGCACATCAATTTCCAGAATCACATCCAAGCCTTGCGCGCACATTTCCTGCACCGCCGCCGCGCTGGTGCCATACAAATTGCCAAACACTTCGGCATGCTCCAAAAACGCGCCCTGCCCCACCAGCTCGGTGAAATGCTCGCGCGTGGTGAAATAATAATGCTTGCCGTGCTGCTCGTTTTCACGCGGCGCGCGCGTGGTGTGCGAAACAGACACGCGAATGTTCGGATTGTGTGCGGTCAAACGCGAAACCAGCGTGGTTTTGCCCGTGCCCGATGCGGCAGAGATAACGAATACATTGCCTTTGGCGGTTGTCATGGTGTTTACCTTTTATTACAAAATCACACACAATTATGCCATAGTTTTCAGGCTGCCTACTGCGGAAATTAACAGCATGGTTCGCGCTTTTGGGATTTCAGCCGCAAGCAACATCCGTTCAACCTTCATGCCGTTAAGACGCAAAAAAACAGCCGTTTCAGGCTGCTTTTTGAGTGTGGTGCGGATGGAGAGACTCGAACTCTCACACCTTGCGGCGCCAGAACCTAAATCTGGTGCGTCTACCAATTTCGCCACATCCGCGTTTCGTGTGAAAGCGCGGATTATACGGTTTTGCGGCAGAATTGCAAGCGGTTTTTGGCGGCGGAACGGGGTGTAGGCGGCGCGGTTAAAAGCGTTCGTTCACTTGCAGATAGCGCCATTTTCCCTGCGGCAACGCGCCCAGTTTGATGCGCCCGACGCGGATGCGTTTTAAGCCGACCACGCGCAGCCCCACCAGTTCGCACATGCGGCGGATTTGGCGTTTTTTTCCTTGTTTCAACACGAAGCGCAGCTGGTCTTGGTTTTGCCAGCTTACTTGGGCGGGGCGCAGTTTTTCGCCGTCCAAGCTTAATCCGTGGTTCAGCAGGGCAAGCCCGTTTTCTTTCAGGCTGCCTTTCACGCGCACAAGGTATTCTTTTTCGCTATTGCCGTTGTCGCCGATGAGCTGTTTGGCGATGCGCCCGTCTTGGGTGAGCACCAGCAGGCCGACCGAATCGATGTCCAGCCTGCCTGCGGGGGCGAGATTGCGGGTGTGGCTGGGGTGGAAGGCGATGCGGCTGGTGTCGCCTTCCCATTGGTTTTTGGCGGTGATGAGCTCAACGGCGGCGCGGTAGTCTTTTTCAGGCTGCCCGCTCACGAAGCCGACGGGTTTGTTCAACAAAATGGTTACGCGGTTGGCTTGTTGTTCGTGGGCTTGCTTGTTGAGGTCTATGCGGTCGGCGGGGCTGACTTTTTGCCCGAGCACGGCGGGAATGCCGTTTACGCGCACCCAGCCTTTTTCTATGTAGCTGTCGGCTTCGCGGCGTGAGCAGATGCCGAGTTCTGCCATGCGTTTGGATAGGCGGACGGGGTCGGTCATGGGGATTCCTTTTTGCGGGATGAGGCAGCCTGAAAACGGGGTTGAATGGTGTTTGCTTGGCTGGACTGGTTTTCAGGCTACCTTTGGGGTTGTGGCAAACTCGGGCTTGTTTATTGCAAGAGTGCGTTGTTGCTGCGCTAAACGGCGTTTCGGGCTGAAACCTTTGCAAAACCTACAACCGATAGCCTGTCGGCGGCTCGCCGACATCTTGGCAAACCAGTCATACTCTGTTTAAT
>ERZ773060.66-NODE-66-length-56058-cov-610.264_pt1 | contig 56058 bp, 45 predicted proteins | sample MGYA00580628_ERZ773060 | MGnify/ENA primary metagenome ERZ773060 (study PRJEB29015, sample SAMEA2738019) | human oral metagenome | biome: human oral; feature: human-associated habitat; material: dental | place: China | collected 2045 ... | reverse complement strand
TTCGCCTCATACATCGCCAGCCGAACATTCGACTACGACTTCGAAAACCTCCCACTCCGCGAAACCAGAAACGATTTTGTTTCATGACGGCCAGAGATCGTCAAGAACGGTAAGACGGTCGACTCCGACAAGGGAACCGGTTCTGCGGGCAGCGCCTTCTGCTTTGTCTTCGGATGATGTGAATGCTTTGGGAGGGGTCCGCCGCGCTGCGTGCGGCGGACCCCTCCTGCACGTCCGACTCGGGAGCCGAACGCCTCGCCGCTCCTCGGGGTCGGATTCTGCAGGGCCTACTCGATCGAGCCGATCGCTCCCGGGGGAGGGAGGCTGGACAGGTCACCGTCCGCGACGGCGGCGTACCCGGCGCCCCGTCGACGAGCTGTCCGGCGGTCAGCGCCAACGCGTCTGGGTGGCCATGGCACTCGCCCAGGAGACGCCTCTGCTGCTCCTCGACGAGCCCACCACCCAATCTCGACATCGCCCACCAGATCGACCTGCTCGAACTCTTCGCGGAGCTCAACCGGCAGGGCCGGACGATGGTGGCCGTGCTTCACGACCTCTTAACCAGGCCGCCCGCTACGCGGCGACGAGGGGCGGCGCCGTCGTCGCCCAGGGGACCCCGGCCGAGGTCGTCACCGCGCGGATCGTCGAGGAGGTCTTCGGCGTGGCGGTGCTCGTCGTCGACGACCCGGTGACCGGTACCCCGATGCATCGTGCCCTGTGGGCGGGGCCGGGGCGGCGGCCCCGGGGCCGAGGTTCGTCGGGCCCCCGGCGACCGGATGCCCGACGACTCCCCGGAGGCCCGGCGGGGTCGGGTCCGGCAGTGAGAAGGTGAGGCCCTGGGTGTGTCGCGCTCTCCGCGCGAGCGCCCCTGATACATTCCGTGGTGCTGGTCGACCCGCCTCGACACTAGATGTTGTGGTGGGGAGTGAAAAGGGAAGCCGGTGCGAATCCGGGACTGCCCCGCAGCGGTGAGAAGGAACGACATCGGCATGAGCACTGGGCCCCGGCCTGGGAAGCGCCGACCAGGAAGCCCCCTCGGGGAAGCGCCTTCGAGTCCGAAGACCTGCCAGCACCGGGCCGCGGCCCGGCACTCGACACCGCCTCGCGGGCGGCCGGGGGGAGGGTCCTCCCGTCCGCCGCGCGGCACGGGCCACGAGGAGGGGCCCCGTCGATGACGACATCCGTGCATTCCGGTGGCTCGATCACACGCCGCCCGCCCCGCCCCGCCCAGGGCGGCTCGGCCCTCATGGAGTCCCTGCGCGGCATCGCCGCCGCGGACACCGCGGCCAACGACGCCCTGAGGGAGAACGCCAACGTCGACGGCCAGTCCTCGATGGGCGCCATGCTCCGCTACGGCACCGAGAGCGCCAAGCACCTCAACCTCTCCGAGATCATCGCCCCCGAGTACGCGGCCGCCCACCGGCTCGGGGACATCCACATCCACGACCTCGACTTCTACACGCTCACGACGACCTGCTGCCAGATCAGCCTCACCGATCTGTTCCGCGGGGGCTTCTCGACCGGTCACGGCCACCTGCGCGAACCGCAGTCGATCGGTTCCTACGCGGCGCTCGCCTGCATCGCGATCCAGTCGAACCAGAACGACCAGCACGGCGGGCAGGCGATCCCCAACTTCGACGTCGACATGGCCCCCGGGGTCCGCAGGACCCTCGAGAGCCGGTTCCTGGAGAATGCGGACACGGCCGCCCGGCTCCTGGGCGTCGAACCCGTCGCGGTCTACCCGCCGCACGTCGTCCTCGAGCCCTCCGCGGCCCAGCTGCGCGACGAGCGCGCCTATCTGCGCGGCCTGCTCGGCGAGCGCGCCGACCTGGAGGCCCTGCACGCCCGGATCCGCGAGCGCTCCGTGCGCGAGACCGAACGACTCACCTACCAGGCGATGGAGGCCTTCATCGCCAACCTCAACACGATGAACTCCCGCGCCGGGGCGCAGACGCCGTTCTCCTCGATCAATTACGGCACGGACGTCTCGCCCGAGGCGAGGATGGTCGTGCGGCAGCTGCTCCTGGCGACCGAGGCGGGGCTGGGCAACGGCGAGACCGCGATCTTCCCCATCCAGATCTTCCGCGTCCAGAAGGGCGTCAACCTCGACCCCGGCGACCCCAACCACGACCTGCTGCAGCTGGCCTGCCGGGTCACTGCCGGGCGCCTCTTCCCGAACTTCTCGTTCCAGGACGCCCCCTTCAACAGGGTTCATCACGTCCCCGGCCGCCCCGAGACCGAGATCGCGTACATGGGCTGCCGCACGAGGGTCATGGCCAATGTCCACGACCCCGACCGGGCCGTCACCCACGGACGGGGGAACCTCTCCTTCACGACGATCAACCTGCCGCGCCTGGCGATCGAGGCCGACGGCGACGTCGACTGCTTCCTGTGCACGCTCGACGAGCGCATCCAGCTCGTCATCGGCCAGCTCATGGAGCGCTTCACGATCCAGGCCGGCAAGCGGGTGCGCAACTTCCCGTTCCTCATGGGGCAGGGGGTGTGGATCGACTCGGAGCGGCTCGGCGGCCAGGACCGGGTGCGCGAGGTCCTCAAGCACGGCACGCTGTCGGTCGGCTTCATCGGGCTCGCCGAGGCGGTGCACGCCCTCATCGGCGAGCATCACGGTCAGTCCCAGCGGGCGTGGGACCTCGCCTACTCCATCGTCGTGCGCATGCGCTGGCGGATGAACCAGGCCGCCGAGCGGACCGGTCTCAACTTCTCGCTCCTGGCCACCCCGGCCGAGGGCCTCGCCGGGCGCTTCGTGCGGATGGACCAGCGCCTCCACGGCATCATCCCGGGGGTCACCGACAAGGAGTACTACACGAACTCCTTCCACATCCCCGTCGGCTTCGACATCGGCCTCGCCGACAAGATCGCCAAGGAGGCGCCCTTCCACGCCCTGACGAACGCCGGGCACATCACCTACGTCGAGATCGACGGCGACCCCTCGAAGAACGTCGGGGCGATCGAGCAGATCGTCCGCTTCATGGCCGGGTCGGGCATCGGCTACGGCGCGATCAACCACCCCGTCGACCACGACCCGGTGTGCGGATACACCGGTGTCATCGACGACCGGTGCCCCGGCTGCGGGCGGGCCGAGGGGAGGCGCCCTTTCGACCGGATCCGCCGCATCACCGGCTACCTCGTCGGCACGCTCGAGCGCTTCAACGACGCCAAGCGCGCCGAGGTCCGCGACCGGGTGACGCACGCGCTGTGAGACTGGCCGGGTTCACGACGAGCTCGATCGTCGACGGCCCGGGCGTCCGGGTCACCGTCTTCTGCCAGGGCTGCCCGCTGCGGTGCCCCGGGTGCCACAACCCGTCGACGCACGCCGTGGACGGCGGCCGCGAGGTCGGGGTCGGCGAGCTCGTCGACGTCATCGAGCACGAGCGCCTCGCCTCGGGGCTGACCCTGTCGGGCGGCGAGCCGACGGTCCAGGCTGCTGACTGCGCGGTCCTCGCGCGCGCCGCCAGGGGCCGCGGCTGGTCGGTGTGGTGCTACTCGGGGTACACCTGGCAGGTGCTCGTGCGGAGAGCCGCCCGCGACCCGGGGCTCGCCGAGCTCCTCCTCCTCGTGGACGTCATGGTCGCCGGGCCGTACGTCCGGGCCAGGAGGACCCTGTCCCTGCCCTGGCGGGGCAGCGCCAACCAGGTCCTCGTCGACGTCCCGGCCAGTCTCGGGTCCGGCGAGGAGCGCCGCCTGGACGTCTGAGCCGGCCGGCTCAGGGCCCGCCGAGCACTTCGCGCTCGACGACGGCGCCGACCGCCCCCTCGGTGTTGGCGCCCGCGACGGGGTAGCGCCCGTCGAGCAGGCTCGGGTGCGCGTTCGACATGACGTAGGGGTACCCGACCATGTCGAGCATGTCCGCGTCGTTCGGCATGTCGCCGAAGGCCATCGCCTCGGACGGGTCGACGCCCATCCGCTCCAGCACGTCCGCGAGCATCGCGGCCTTCGTGACGCCCGGGGCGCTGCACTCGACGAGCCCTTGGGCGCGCAGCGTCGAGAAGGTCACGTTGATGCGGCCCCCGGCGGCCCGGCGCGCGGCCTCGGCCAGGGCCTCGGTCGACGTGCCGGGCGAGACGACGAGCAACTTCACGGCGGCGTCGAGGCCGAGCAGCTCCTCGAGCGGGGCGATGCTCGCCGGGCGGCGCCGGCCCTCCTCCAGCAGCCGCTCGTAGCGCGGGTCGGTGCCCCACTCGGCGTGCGCGTACTCGACGGCGAAGCAGACGTCGGGCACGCGCTCGGCGAGGGCGGCGGCGAAGCCGAGCGCATCGGCGACGTCGAGGTCGTGGTGGTCGAGCACCTCGTGACGGGCCAGGTCGTAGAGGACGGCGCCGTTGGTCGAGATGACCACCGGTTCGATGTCGGCGAGCGGGTCGAGGACGTCGACCCAGCGGGGCGGGCGGCCGGTCGCGAAGACGACGCCGAGACCGGAGCGGGCGGCGGCGCGGAAGGCCTCGACGCTGCGCGGGTGCAGCTCGGTCGCGCTCTTGAGGAAGGTGCCGTCCAGGTCGGTGACGATCGCGCGGACCGGTCGGCCCTCGGCCCGCGGGGAGCGCCCGGCCATGACTACAGCCTCGTCTGCTGCTGCGTCGGCTGGTCGGTGGCCGTCTGCGTGCCGGACCCGGAGACGTTCATCGACGGCGTCTTCGTCGGCGAGTCGTGCCCGCCGGGGCTCTGCGAGGCGTCGCTCGAGCTGTCGGAGGGGCTCGAGCTGGGCGAGCCCGACCCGGAGGACTCGGACTCGCTGGGGGAGCCGGAGGAGGAGTCGGACTCGCTCGGGGAGCCCGAGCTCGAGTCGCTGGAGTCGCTCGACGAGCTCGACGAGGCCGAACCGGTGACCGGCGCGTTCGGGGACTCCGGCGGCTGGTTCCGGAACAGCAGCACGGCCACGAGCAGGGCCGTCGAGGCCATGAGGACCATGAGCAGCCAGCTCGCCAGCAGCGGCAGCCAGCCGGCGCGGTCGCGGCGTCCGGGCCAGGGCAGCGGCCACAGCCGCCAGGCGCCGGGGCGCGTGTCGGATGACCAGGGGATCGAGAAGTCGGGGCCGCTGCGGGTGCCCAACTGCGGACTCGCCGACAGGTCGACGCTGCGCAGCAGGCGGTCGGCCTCGGCCAGCGCGTTCGGCGAGCCATCCCACACGAGCGCGACCCAGGGGGCCAGCGGGGCATGGTCGGGGCCCACCGGGTCGTCGTCCTCGCTGCGGAAGAGGTGGCCGAGGCGGCCCTCGTCCTGGTCCTGACCGCCGCGGGCGACGACGGTCCGGGAACTCATCTTGTTGACCTCGCCGGCCAACCGGTCGCGGGCGGCGGCGTCACGGGCGGCGCCGTCGGCGAGGATCACGAGCATCACCTGGTGCTCGGCGTCGGCGTGCGCGAGATAGGCGACGCCGGCCTCGGTGGCGGTCAGACGCGCGTCGATCCAGAAGTCGCCGATCTTCGGCGGATCAGTGGACAGCAGCGGAAAGGCCTCGACGCCCATGGGCGCCGAGGCGGGTGACGCGCTCGCGGGCTCGCCCCGCGCTGACTGGTCCTCGGACATCGCGCACCATCTCATCACACATCCGGCGCCCACCGAAGCGCATCGGCCTCCCCGGGCGCCGGTCGTGCACCCCGGATCGGGCCCTCCGGTACGCGCCCGCCGGGCTCCGGGGCCCGCGCACCGGTCCGCGGTAAGGTGGCCCTCGACGCCCTGGGGTGCGCCGCACCCCGTGACGAGCCCCTCAACCGAGCCCTGCAGGAGACACGAGTGAGTGAGAAGACCCAGGCCCCGTCGAGCGCCGAGGAGACGGCGACCCTTCTGGGCAAGGCCATCAGCCAGGTCCAGCAGGTGATCGTCGGCCAGGAGCACATGGTCGAACAGCTCATGGTCGGGCTGCTCGCCCGGGGCCACATCCTCCTCGAGGGCGTTCCCGGCACCGCCAAGACGCTCGCCGTGCGCACCTTCGCCACCGTCGTCGGCGGCACCTTCTCCCGCGTCCAGTTCACCCCCGACCTGGTGCCCTCGGACATCGTCGGCACCCGCGTCTACCAGGCCAGCAAGGAGACCTTCGACGTCGAGCTCGGCCCGGTCTTCACGAACTTCGTCCTCGCCGACGAGATCAACCGCGCCCCGGCCAAGGTGCAGGCCGCCATGCTCGAGCTCATGGCCGAGAAGCAGGTCTCGATCGCCGGCACGACCTACCCGATGAAGGACCCCTTCATCGTCATCGCCACCGAGAACCCGGTCGAGTCCGAGGGCGTCTACCCGCTGCCCGAGGCCCAGCGCGACCGCTTCCTGCTCAAGGTCGACGTGCCCTACCCGAAGGGCAACGAGGAGCTCGAGATCCTGCGCCGCATGTCGGTCAAGGCCCCCACGGCCACGCGGATCCTCGACCCGGAGCTCACCAGGTCGCTCCAGGACAGGGCCTCCAACATCTTCGTCCACAACCTCGTCGCCGAGTACATCGTCCGCCTCATCCTGGCCACCCGGAACCCGGCCGACTTCAACATGCCCGACCTGGCGCGCGTCATCTCCATCGGCTGCTCCTCGCGGGCCACCCTGGGTCTGGTCGCCGCCGCGCGCGCCGTCGCCCTCATCCACGGCCGCGACTACGTGCTGCCGACCGACGTCCAGGCCATCGCCCCCGACGTCATGGCCCATCGCATCATGCTGAGCTTCGACGCCATCGCCGACGACGTGAGCGCCGCCCAGGTCGTCGAGCGCATCCTCGCTATGGTCCCCGCGCCCACCCCGGTCTGGAACAACCGGGCCCCGGCCGCCCCGAGGCGGCCGGTGGCCTCGGAGGTGCGCTAGCAGTGGATTCCGCCGCGCCGCAGTTCCTGCCGCCGCAGACGGACGCCCCGGCTCCCTCGTCCGGGGCGCAGGCCGTGCTGTCCGTGCTCAAGGAGCCCGCCGGCCCCACCGTGTCGCTGCGCCACCTGGCGCCCGAGGCGGCCCTGCGCCACCTCGAGCTGACGATCGTGCGCCGGCTCGACGGCTACCTGCAGGGCGACCACCTGGGCCTCATGCCGGGGCCCGGGTCCGACCTCAACGACGCCCGTCTCTACATGCCGGGCCAGGACGACGTGCGCCGCATGGACTGGGCGGTCACCGCCCGCACCACCGTGCCGCACGTGCGCGACACCATCGCCGACCGCGAGCTCGAGGTGTGGGCCCTGCTCGACGCCACCCCGTCGATGAACTGGGGCACCGGCGCCGTGACGAAGCGCGACCTGGGCATCGCCGCGGTGGCCACCTTCGGCTTCGTCACCCAGAAGATGGGCGACCGCTTCGGGGGCATGGTGCTGCACGGCGACGGCATCACCCGCATGAGGGCCCGCTCGGGGCGCAACGCCCTGTACGGGCTGCTCCGGAAGATGCTCGAGGACCCGATCGAGACCGACCGCTCCGGCGGCGGGTACGACCTGGCGGCCGGAATCGAGGCGATGGTGCGCACCCAGCAGCGCCGCGGTCTGCGCGTGGTCGTCTCCGACTTCCTCACCGCTGGCGACTCCGAGATCGACCCGGCCCGCCCGCCGGCCTGGGAACGCCCGCTGCGCCGTCTCGGCGTGCGCAGCCAGGTGGTCTGCGTCGAGGTCGTCGACGCCGCCGAGGTCGACTTCCCCGACGTCGGCGAGGTGCTCGTACGCGACCCCGAGTCCGACTTCACGCGGTTCGTCGACACGGGTGACGTCCGGGCCCGCCGCGCCGTGAGCGCCGCCTCGCGGGCCCAGCGCGAGCGCACCGCCGCGGCGATCCGCCGCGCCGGCGCCGGCCACGTCGTGCTGCGCACCGACCGGGACTGGGTCGCCGACATCGCCCGCTTCGTCCTGACCTACCGGCGGACGGCCGCCGTGATCTCCCAGCCGCAGAGGGAGGCGGGCGCATCATGAGCACGACGCACGTGCTGTGGTGGGACTTCTCCCACCCGGGGCGCCTGTGGGCGCTGCTCATCATCCCGGCGCTCGTCATCGCCTATCTCGTCATCATGCGGTTCGCGAGGAACCGCGGCATCCGGTACACGAACACGGGCATCGTCGGCGCCGTCGTGCCGCGCCAGCGCCAGTGGCACCGCCACGTCTGCGTGGCCCTGACGCTGTGCTCGCTCGCGACGATCACCGGCGCCTGGGCGGTCCCCGTCGGAGACACGAAGGTGCCGCGGGAGCGCGCGACGATCGTCCTCGTGCTCGACGTCTCCCAGTCGATGATGGCCGCCGACGTCGATCCGAGCCGTTTCGAGGCCGAGAAGAGCTCCGCGGTGAGCTTCGTCTCGAGCCTGCCGGCCGCCTACAACGTCTCGCTCGTGACCCTGTCGGGCCACCCGAACACGCTCGTGCCGCCCACCGTCGACAGGGGGGTGCTCATCCAGGCGATCAACTCGCTGAGCCTTCAGGACGGCACCGCCATCGCCGACTCGATCACCGACGGCCTCGCCGCGCTGAAACAGGCCCCCGCCGGTGACGACGGCACCCAGGCGCCCGGCCTCATGGTGCTGCTGTCCGACGGCTCGGAGACCTCGGGCGGCGACCCGGTCGCCGCGGCCCAGCAGGCCGCGGCGGCCTCGGTGCCGATCAACACGATCGCCTTCGGCACCCAGAACGGCTACGTCGACCTGGACGGCGAGCGCTTCAACGTGGCGCCCGACACGAACCTGCTGGCGCAGGTCGCCTCCACCAGCGGGGGCCGGGCCCTCGACGCCTCCAGCTCCGACGAGCTCAACACCGTCTACAAGGACCTCAGCTCCGACATGGGCTACGAGACGCAGAAGACCGAGGTGACCGCCCGCTGGGTGCTCGTCTCGCTCATGTTCGGTGTCGTCGCCGCCTTCGGCGCGGTGGGCATGGCCGCGAGGTGGTCGTGATGATCCCGATGCTCAGCTTCATGAGCCCCCACAGACTGTGGTGGCTCGTCGTGCCGGTGCTCGTCGTGGCGCTCTACGCGGCGCTGCTCGTGCACCGCCGCGCCGCCGGCTCGAGCAGCCTGCTCGCCTCGATCCTGCCGCGCGACACGCGGCTCAGGCGCCACCTCTCGGTCGGTGCCGCGGCCCTGTCGCTCGTCATGCTCGTCATCGCCTACGCGCAGCCGCAGGCGATGACGCGGGTGCCGCGCGACCGCGCGACGGTCGTCGTCGTCATCGACGTGTCGCGCTCGATGATGGCCACCGACGTCACCCCGACGAGGCTCGACGCGGCGAAGGAGGGCGCCAAGGAGTTCGTCGACTCGCTGCCCGAGAGCTTCAACGTCGCGCTCGTGTCCTTCGCCGCGACGGCCGACATCAAGATGCCCCCGACGACCGACCGCTCGGCCCTCGAGAACGCCATCGACGCCCTCGAACTGGCGCCGTCGACGGCCATCGGTGAGGGCGTCTACACGGCCCTCGACGCCCTCAAACTGGCGCCCCAGGACCCGGACCACCCGGACGAGACCGCGCCCGGCGCGATCGTCCTGCTCTCGGACGGCGCGACGAACATGGGCCGCGCCTCCTCGGACGCCGCGACCGAGTCGAAGAAGCAGGGCGTGCCGGTCTACACGATCGCCTACGGCACCTCGAGCGGCTACGTCTACGAGAACGGCCACCGCCAGTCGGTGGCCGTCGACCACGCCGAGCTGTCCGAGGTGGCCAAGGACTCCGGCGGCAAGAAGTACTCCGCGGACTCGCTGAGCAGCCTGCAGGCCGTCTACCAGACGATCTCCCACCAGATCGGCTACGTGGACGAGTACCACGAGATCACCGCGCGCTTCGCCGGGGTCGCCCTCATCTTCGCCGTCCTCGCCTCGGCGGGTGTCATGTCGTTGGCTGCGAGGTGGCCATGATGTCGGATGATGGACCGGTGCCGGTGGACGGTTCGACCCGCGCGCGTGTGCAGCGGATGTGGGAGCGGCTGGGGCGGGCCTGCGAGGCCGCCGGGCGCGACCGCGACGAGGTGCGCCTCCTGCCGGTCAGCAAGCTGCACGACGTCGACGAGATCCGCGCCGTCCACGCCGCCCTGGCCGAGGTGAGCGGCGATGCCGGGCCCCGCAGCTACGGCGAGAACCACGTCCAGGAGATCGTCGCCAAGACCGCCCGGATCGGCCCCGACGAGGGCATCGACTTCACCCTCATCGGCCATCTGCAGACCAACAAGGTCAATGCCGTGCTGCCGCGCATCCGCGAGTTCCAGGCGCTCGACTCCCTGCGGCTGGCCGCCCGCCTCGACCGCCGGCTCACCGAGCTCGGCCGCACCCTGGACGTGCTCGTCGAGGTCAACACCTCGGGCGAGCGGACCAAGCACGGCGTCGGCCTCGACGAGGCCTTCGGCTTCTGCGAGGCCCTGGCCGACTACGAGGCGCTCGACGTGAAGGGCCTCATGACGGTGGCGGTCGACAGCCCCGACACCGCCCGTGTCGCGGCCTGCTTCGATGCGCTCGTCGCGCTGCGCGACCGGCTGCGCGGCCGGGCGGTGCTCGGTTCGACCTGGTGCGAGCTGTCGATGGGCATGAGCGGCGACTTCCCGCTGGCCATCGCCCATGGCGCGACGACGGTGCGCATCGGCACCGCCCTCTTCGGCCCCCGCGCCTACTGAGCGAGGCCCTCCGCCCCGGTCCGCCCGTCCGGGGCCGGCGGGTTCTCGAGCGGGGGCGCCGCGACGTCATCGGCCGGCTCGAAGCCGAAGAGCCGGGCGTAGAAGCCCAGCTCGCACTCCAGCACGCGGCGCCGCGTGGCCGGCAGCCGGAATCCGTGCCCCTCGCCCTCGAAGGTGACGAGTGCCACCGGGAGTCCCCGGGCCCGGAGCGCGTCGGCGAGCGCCTGCGACTGGTCGGGCGGGACGATCGGGTCGTCCAGCCCCTGGAACAGGAGCATCGGGGCGGTGAGCCCGTCGAGGTGGTTGATGGGGGAGCGCTCCTCGTAGCGGGCCCGCGCCTGCGGCCACGGTCCCAGCAGTCCGTCGTTGTAGCGGGCCTCGAACTTGTGGGTCCCGGCCTGCAGCGCGACGAGGTCGGCGACGCCGTAGCGCGAGACGCCCGCCGCGAACACGTCCGAGCGCTCCAGGGCGCTCAGCACGGTGAAGCCGCCGGCGCTGCCGCCGGTGATGACGACCCGGTGCGGGTCGGCCAGCCCGGCCCGCACCGCCCACCGGGCCGCATCGATGCAGTCGTCCACGTCGGCGACGCCCCACTGGCCGCGCAGGCGCTCGCGGACGGCGCGTCCGAAGCCGGCCGAGCCCGAGTAGTTGACCGCCATGACGGCGAAGCCGCGGCTGGTCCAGAACTGGGTGGCGATCGAGTAGTCGTCGACCGCCATGCCGGTCGGCCCGCCGTGCACGGTGACGATGAGCGGCGGGCGGGACCCCGCCGGTCCCCGGAAGCGGGGGTTGCGCGGCGGCCAGAGGAGGCACTGGAAGCGGCCGTGGCGGTTCTCGTCGACCAGGTGCACCTCGCCGACGCTCGTGAGGGCCGGGTCGGGCGGCGCGGAGGGGCAGCGGAGGACCGCGCCGCCGGCGGCCACGTCGATGATCGCCGGGGGCGCGTCGGCCCGGCGGACGAGCGCCAGCACCCCCTGCTCGGTGGTGACGACCTGCTCCAGGTCGGCCACCGCGCCGAGGCGCCGCGACGGGCCTCCGGTCAGCGGGCAGTCGACCAGCTCGGCCACCCCGTCGACGTAGCGGGCGAACCACAGCCGGTCGTCGTGGACGGCGACGGGGCGGCGGGCCAGCTGCCAGACGGGAAGGTCCGCGTCGTGGGGCTCGGTGCTGACCGGCCGCGGGGCGGCGGGCCCGCCCGTCCAGCGCCACGGGTCCCACCAGCCGTGCGCGTCCGACATGAACAGCAGGGAGCCGTCCGGGGCCCACAGCGGGTGCTGCACGGCGATGCCGGAGGCCGGGTCGGGGCCGGCGCCGTCGACGAGCACCCGCTCCTCGACCAGGTGCGTCCCGTCGTCGTCGAGGCGGGCGACGACGAGCTGGGCCCCGTCCCAGGGCATGGCCGGCTGGTCCCACTGCACCCAGGCGCAGACGCCGTCGGCGCGCACGGCCGGGTCGGCGTAGAAGTCGTGCCCGGCGGCGAGCACGGTTCCCGGGTCGGGCGCGCCGCCGGGCCAGGGCAGGGCGACGAGGCTCGTGACGACGTCCTGCGGGTCGGTGTGGTCCTCGCGCACCGCCAGGACGACGCCGAACGCGGCGCACGGCGCGGGGGCCGCGTAGCGCATCAGGGGATCGGCCGGAGTGAGCGCCACCGGCCCGCGGCCCTCGAGCGTGCCGACCACCTGCTGGGCCGCGGCGTCGACCCAGACGACGATGCCGTCGCCGGCGGCCCAGGAGCCGCCTCCGTACTCGTTGACGCGCGCCCGCACGTCGGCCGGGGCTGGGGTCAGCTCGACGACGGTGTCGCCGGCCCGGCGCAGCAGCGTCATGCGGGAACCCTCCTCGGGGCGCGACTCGAGCCAGAGGGCGTTCCGGCCGTCGCCGCCGAGCTCGCGCATCGCGACCCCGGCGGCCAGCACGTCGTCCAGACCGATGGGGGAGTCCCACGATCCATGGGGGGCGGTGATCATCGCGTCGGAGGCCGGCGAACTCATGCTTCGAGAGTACGCGCGCCCGTCGGCGGGTCGCCCCCGTCGGGCCGGGACGTCCCGATGAGGCGGAGGAGAGCCAGGACGAATTTTCTTGTCAGCCGTGAACATTTAGCTTAGCCTGGCTTTTGTGATCGCATCCCGGGGCATGGATCACGCGCCCGCTGCGACGGCGCTCCCCCCTGCGTGCGAGCGGGCTGACCCTGTCGTGCCGGGGCCCGACGCTGCTGCGCGGGCTGTCCTTCGAGCTGCGATCCGACCGGGTCCTCGTCGTCACCGGAGCCTCGGGCGTCGGCAAGACGACCCTGCTGCGAGCCATCGCGGGTACGGCGGCCGAGGCGATCGCCGCCGCAGCGGTCGAGCGCTCCGGCCGGCTCGGCTACGTCTTCCAGGAGCCAGGAGCCGCGCCTACTGCCCTGATGCACCGCGCACAGGAACGTCGCCCTGCTGGCCGCCGATCGCGAGCACGCCGGTCGCGAGCACGCCGGCCGGGCCGCCGACGAGTGGCTCGGCCGGGCGGGGCTGGGTGATGCGGCCGGGCTGCACGCCGGGCAGCTATGCGCCAGCGGGTGTCCATCGCGCGCGCCATGGTCACCGCGCCCGATCTGCTCCTGGTGGACGAGCCCTTCTCGTCCCTTGACGGGGCGCTGGCCGCGGAACTCCGCGGGCGGCTCGTGGGGATCATCGCCGTCGAGCACATCGACGCCGTCCGGGTGACGCACGACCCCGGCGAGGCCGAGGCCGTCTCGAGCCTGCGGCTGCGCCTGAGCGGTGATGAGGACGGGGCGTGGACGCTCGCGTGGGAACGAGAGGACCGGGCCCGACCGGCCGTTCCCTCACGGGCCTGGTCGGCCTGGGCTGTCTGATCGGACTGTGGTGGTGGCCTCGGGGAGACAGCCGGCCTATGCGCTGCCCAGCCCCGGGGGCACCTGGCGGGCCCTGGTGTCCATGGCGAGCACCGGCAGGCTGTGGGGATCGCTGGGCATCACGCTGCGGCGCACGGTGCTGGGGCTGGGGCTGGCCTGCCTCATCGGCATCGCCTGGGGGCGCTCAGCGCCGTCAGCGGCATCCTCGACGCCTTCACCCGATCGTGGTTGTCGCTGCTCATGGCGGTGCCGCCCATCGTCAGTCGTCATCGGCATGCTCGCCCTCGGTCCGACCGCCGGCGTCGTGCTGCTGGTCGTCGTGCTCGTCTCGGCGCCCCTGATCACCGCCTCGACGCGCGACGCCATCGGCCAGGTCGACCCCGACCTGCTCGAGATGGCCCACGCCTTCGGTCGCGGCCCTGCCTGGCGCGGGCGCCATACGATCCCCTCGAACCGGTCAGGGTTCCCCATCGAAGGAGATGCACCAATGAGAGCATCCCGACGCGACGTCCTGGCCTGGAGCGCCGCGGTGGCCGCCCTGGGGCTGGCCGGCTGCTCGTCCAGGGAGGGCGGGGCGGCCTCGTCGTCCTCGACCTCCAGTGGCCCCATCGACGATCTGCGCGTCTACGTGCCCACGACGCTGGCGTTCATGGCGCCCATGGCGGCGTTCGGCGACGAACTCAAGAGCGAGGGCGCGGTCGAGGAGGTCACGATCCGGAACTGGGCCGGCGTCGACGTGCTCACCTCGCTGCTGCTCGACCACGAGGCGGATGTCGCGGCCGTCCCCTCCTACGTGGGTGCCGATCCTTGCACCAAGGGGGACGATCTGCGGCTGGCGGCGATCACCGTGTGGGGCATGCTCTACGTCCTCGGTCCGAAGGAGGACGAGGGGGCCGACGACATGGGCCTGCTCACGGGCAGGAGGATCGGCGTGCCGCCGCCGAACGACATGCCCGATCTGGTCTTCCGCTATCTGCTCGCGCAGAAGGGCATCGACGCGGCCGGCATCGACATCGTCCCGTACCCCGACGCGCAGGAGCTGCTGAACGCCTTCGTGAGCGGACAGCTCGACTGGGCGGTGTGCCCGAGCGCCCCGCCGCTGTCGCCGTCGCCAAGTCCGCCCAGGCCGGCCGCCAGGTGGGGCGCGTCGTCGACATGCAGAAGATCTGGGCCGAGGTCACCGGCTCGGACGCCCGCTTCCCGATGGCGGGCATCGCCGTGCCGACCGCCGTCGCCGGCAACGAGAGCCTGCTCGGCGGCATCCTGGGCGACATGGAATCGGCCGTGAACACGGTCAACGCCGCCGGAGAGGAGATCATCGGTCGGATCGCCGCCTTCCACGCAGGTGGACGCTGCCATCGTCGGGCAGGTCATCCCTCGTCTGCAGCAGCAGATGGTCCCGGCGGCCCGGTGCAGGGACGGACTGGCCGATTTCTACGAGCGCCTGGCCGTCCTGAACCCCGACGTCATCGGAGGCAGGGTTCCCGACGACGCCTTCTTCCTCGCCGATCCGCGCGGATGAGCGTCCGCCGGAGCGGATCCCCGGGACCCTCCCCGGACCGGGGGATCCCGGGGCCGGTGGGCTCCGCTTTGGCATCTCGGGCGGAACTGGTGCACAATCGCACCGACAACACCGGTCGCCGACCGGTCTCATCGCGCCGTGACGATCGTCCCGTGCAGGCTGCTGGGGAAGGCACACCTGAATGACGGGAGGAACCGGCATGGCTCAGAACGCACGTGGCGAGATCTTCATCCACTCGGCCACAGCGGCGCTGTGCCCGCACATCGAATGGGCGATCAGCGCCGTCGTCGGCGCGCCCGTCGCCCTCGAGTGGACGCCCCAAGGGGCCCAGCCCGGCACGATGCGCGCCGAGAGCATCTGGGAGGGCGACGAGGGCGTCTGCGCCCGGATCGTCTCGGCCCTCATGCGCTGCCACCGGCTGCGCTTCGAGGTGACCTCCCAGGCCCGCCCCGGCGGTTTCGGCGAGCGCTACTCCTACACGCCGGCCCTCGGCGTCTTCCACGCCGTCACCGACGAGTTCGGCGACATCCAGGTCAGCGAGAACCGGCTGCGCGCGGCCCTCTCAGAGCGGGGCTCCGGCGGCCGGGACGTCCGCGAGGCCATCGACGCCCTGCTCGGCGCCCCCTGGGACGACGAGCTCGAGATCTTCCGCCACGCCGGGGACGAGGCCCCCGTGCGGTGGCTCCACCGCGCGGTGTGACGGCCCCGAAGGGCCCTCGGACGCGGAGGGCGGGCCTTATGCTCGGGTGATGAACATCACAGCGCAGCAGCACAGCGCCTCCGAACCCCGCATCGAGGTCGGACGCCTCGACCGTCCCGACGGCGAGCGTCTCCTGGTGCGTGCCTGGCTCCCCGTCGGTGAGCCGCTGGCCGTCCTCCAGATCAGCCACGGCATGGCCGAGCACTCCAAGCGCTACGACCGCTTCGCCCGCGCCCTCACCGCGGCCGGCTGGGCCGTCTACGCCGGCGACCACCGGGGCCACGGCGGCACCGCCGGCCACCTCGAACGGGCCGGCATCTGGCCCCGCAACGGCTGGTCGGTCGTCACCGAGGACCTCCACGCGGTCCACGAGCTGGCCGTGCGCCGCCACCCGGGCGCCCCGCAGTTCCTCCTGGGGCACTCGATGGGCTCGGTCCTCGCCCGCGAGTACGCGATGCACTGGTCGCAGGAGCTGTCCGGCCTCATCCTGTCCGGTACGACGCCGAGCATGGGGCGCACCGGGGTGCCCGCCCGAGAGACGGCCCGCGCCGAGGCCGGGCTGCGCGGCTGGGACAGTCCAAGCCGCCTCGTCCACGCGCTCGGCTTCGCCTCGTACAACCGGGCCTTCCGGCCGGCCCGGACCCCGTTCGACTGGCTCAGCCGCGACGAGGCCGAGGTCGACGCCTACGTCGCCGACCCCTGGTGCGGCTTCACCTGCTCCAACGGCCTCTTCGCGGAGATCATCGAGGGCCAGATCCGCGTCCACTCGCGCAGCCACGTCGCCCTCGTCGGCTGGGAGCTGCCGGTGCTCGTCGTCGGAGGTGGCGCCGACCCCGTCTGCGGCAACGGCCGCGCCGTCGAGGAGGTCGTCGGGGAGTACGGCATCGCCGGCCTCACCGACGTCGTCGGCAGGGTCTGGCCGGGCGCCCGCCACGAGCTGCTCAACGAGACCAACCGGGACGAGGTCACCGCCGGCCTCCTCGACTGGCTCGAGCGCCGCCGCACCGGCAGGATCTTCGACTGACGGGCCCGGGACGACGAGGGGGCGCGGATCCCACGGCCCGCGCCCCCTCGTCCCGCACCGGACGGGCCGGGATCACCCGGTGATGTTGTCGTTCGTGACGGCCACGGCGACGTTGTGCCCGCCGAAGCCGAAGGAGTTGTTCAGTGCGGCGAGGCGGCCCTCGGAGGGCAGCCCGACGGCCTCGTTCGCGGCGATGGTCACGCCCAAGTCGTCCTCGGGATCGTCGAGGTTGATCGTCGGAGGGACGATGCGCTCGTGGAGGGCCAGGAGGGTCGCCATGGTCTCGAGGGCGCCCGCGGCGCCCAGCAGGTGGCCGGTCATCGACTTGGTGCCGGTGACGACGACGTGGTCGGCGTCGTCGCCGAGCAGCTCGCGGATGCCGTGGGCCTCGGTGACGTCACCGGCCGGGGTCGAGGTGGCGTGGGCGTTGATGTGGTTGATGTCGGCGGGCGCCAGGTCGGCGTCGGCGAGGGCCTTGCGCATCGCGGCGCGCTGACCCCGGCCGCTCGGGTCGGGCTTGACCATGTCGTAGGAGTCGGCGCTGATGCCGGACCCGGCGATCGTGCCGTGGACGCGGGCGCCGCGGGCCGTGGCGTGCTCGAGGGTCTCGAGGACGAGCATGACCGAGCCCTCGCCCATGACGAAGCCGTCGCGGCCCCGGTCCCACGGGCGGGAGGCCCGTTGCGGCTCGTCGTTGCGCTTGGACAGCGCCTGCATCTGGGCGAACGAGACGATGGGCAGCGGGTGGATGAGCGCCTCGGCGCCGCCGACGAGGGCGATGTCCGCGCGTCCGGCGCGCAGCATGTCGAGGGCCAGGGAGATCGCCTCGTTCGAGGAGGCGCAGGCCGAGACGGTCGTGTGGACCCCGGCGCGGGCGCCGATGCGCAGGCCGACGTTGGCGGCCGGCGCGTTCGACATGAGCATCGGGACGGTGAAGGGGCTCACCCGGCGCTGGCCCTTGGTCTTCAAGATCTCCCACTGGGAGATCGTGCTCTGGAGACCACCGATGCCGGTGCCGACGACCGAGGCGGCCCGGTTCGGATCGATCTCGTTCTCGGGGGAGAAGGTGAGGCCCGCGTCCTCCCAGGCCTGCCGGGCCGCGATGACGGCCAGCTGGCTGGAGCGGTCCATGTGGCGGAGCTCGATGCGGGTCAGCTGGGAGTCGACGTCCACGTCGACCTGCCCGGCGAAGCGCACGGGCAGGTCGGCGGCCCACTCCTGCTCGATCGTGCCGATGCCGCTGCGGCCGCTGCGGAGCCCCTCCCAGGTGCTCGCAACGTCGTTGCCGAGCGGGGTCAGCGCCCCCAGGCCGGTGACGACGATGGTGCTCAATGTGTCCTCCAGTGCGGGTGTTCGAGTGTGGTGGGCGACGTGGAACGGTCGGTCGGGCTCAGGCCTTCTGGGCCTTCTCGACGTAGTCGACGGCGTCGGCGACGGTGCTCAGGCCCTTGACGTCCTCGTCGGGGATGTCGATGTTGAAGGCCTCCTGCAGGGCGTAGACGATCTCGACCATCGACAGGGAGTCGATGTCGAGGTCGTCGATGAAGCTCTTGTCGGGCTGGATGTCCTCGACCGGGACACCGGCGACGTCGTTGACGATCTCGGCGAGCTTGGTCAGGATCTCTTCGTTGGTAGCCATGGTCGGCCCTTTCTTGTTGGTGTTGTTGGGGGACAGGTCGTCGGACGAGGTCCGTTGTCGGCGCCGTGCGCCGGTTCCGTCAGGGTATGACGATGATCTGGCCGGCGTAGGTCAGACCCGCTCCGTAACCGATGATCAGGGCGGTCTGGCCGCTCGTCGCCCGGCCCTGGCGGATCATGTCGTCGAGGGCGATCGGGATGGAGGAGGCCGAGGTGTTGCCCATCTCGGCGATGTCGCGGCAGACCGTCACGTTCTCGGGCAGGTGCAGATGACGCACCAGCGCATCGGTGATGCGGTCGTTGGCCTGGTGGGGGAGGAAGATGTCGAGCTCCTCGGGCCGGATGCCGGCCAGCTCGATGGTGCGGGCGGCGTGCCGGGTGACCTCCGCCAGGGCCCACTTGAAGACCGTGCGGCCGTCCATCGTGATGAAGGGGTAGCCGGTGTCGTGCCCGGCGCCGCTCAGCCAGTGCTCGATCTCGATGGTCTCGACGTTCTCGGGCTTCGTGCCCCAGACGGTCGGGCTCACGCCGGGGGTCTGCGAGGGGCCGACGACGGCCGCGCCGGCGCCGTCCCCGAAGATGAACGCGGTGCCGCGGTCCGCGATGTTGATCATGTCGGACAGCCGCTCGACGCCCACGACGAGGACGAGGCCGTCGTCCCCGGCATGCCCGGCGCGGATGAGCGACTCGGCCAGCGCGACGCCGTAGCAGAAGCCGGCGCAGGCGGCGGAGATGTCGAAGGCCGCCGGATCGGTGCAGCCGAGCTCGCGGGCCAGGTAGTCGGCCAGGGCGGGCGACGGGTGGTGGTGCGAGACGGAGGCCAGGATGATGGCGCCGATCTGCTCGGGGCGCACGCCGGCCATGTCCATGGCGCTGCGGCAGGCCTGCACGGACATCGACAGAGGGGTCTCGCCCTCGACGGCCCAGTGGCGCTCCCGGATGCCGGTGCGCTGCTCGATCCACTCCGGGGTGGAGTCGATCATCGTGCACATCTCCTCATTGGTCACCACGCGGGAGCCGCGGTAGGAGCCGGTGCCGAGGATGCGCGCGTACCGCGCGCCGGTAGAGGTGGCCAGTGTCGTCATGGGTCAGACCTCCTGGGCGGTGGTGCCGGCGTGCCCCTGGCAGAAGGCCAGCGCCTCGTCGATCTGGTCGGGCGTGTTGAGGCTGAACAGCTCGACGCCCTTGAGATTGCGCTTGGCGATGCCCGCGAGGGTCTTGGCCGGGGGCAGTTCGAGCAGACCGGTGGCGCCGAGCCCGCGCATGGTGTCCATGCACAGGTCCCAGCGGACCGGAGTGGTGACCTGGGCGACCAGGCGCTCGAGGTACTCGGCGCCGGAGGCGACGACCTCGCCGTCGCGGTTGCTGAGCAGCCTGGTGATCGGGTCGGAGGTCGTCATCGTGGCCGCGAGCTCGGCCAGCCTCGGCCGGGCGGGGGCCATGTGGGCGGTGTGGAAGGCGCCGGCGACCGACAGCGGGATGACGCGGGCCCGGGCCGGCGGGTCGTCGCGGAGGGCTTGGAGCCGGTCGAGGGTGCCGGCGGCGACGATCTGGCCGGAGCCGTTGTTGTTGGCGGCGGTGAGGCCGCACTGCTCGATGCGGGCGAGGACCTCGTCCGGGTCCCCGGCGACGACGGCCGCCATGCCGGTGGGCTCGACGGCGGAGGCGTCCGCCATGCCGCGGCCGCGCTCGCGGATGAAGACCGCCGCCTGCAGCGGGTCGAGGACGCCCGTGCCGGCGGCGGCGGTGATCTCGCCGACGCTGTGGCCGGCGGCGACGTCGGCCAGCGAGAACAGCCCGTGGTCGAGCCGCGGGGCCGTCACGAGCGCCGCGTGGAGGCCGGCGCCCATGAGCAGCGGCTGCGCCACCGCGGTGTCCCTGATCGTCTCGGCGTCGGCGCCGGTGCCGAGACGGGCCAGGTCGAGGCCGGTGACCTCCGAGAGCCGGGCGAGGCCTTCGGCGAAGGCGTCGATCTCGAGCCAGGGGGCCAGGAATCCTGGCGTCTGAGCGCCCTGTCCAGGGGCAACGATCACAAGCATGGAACCATCCTGCCCCTGCGCGGTGGGGGCCCGTGCGACTTATCCCGACGAAAAACGATACCGGGCCGTTGGAGGAACTCCACAAAACGGGGCGGAGGGAGTACCGCTCGACCGTGCGGGATTTTATCGGGACCGGAGGATCGGCCCCTCACCGGGAGTCGGCGGCGGGGTTCGTCACCGTGAGCCGGCCCAGCGTGATCGCCAGGTGCAGCGCATAGGCCTGACGCGGGTCGAAGGGGCTCATCGCGGTGAGCTCCTCGACCTTGTGCAGGCGGTAGCGCACCGTGTTGGCGTGCACGAACAGGGCCCGCGCCGTGGGCTCGACGGCGCACCCGTTGTCGAGGAAGCCGATGGCCGTTGCGAGCAGCTCACCGCCGGCGGCGGCCAGCGGCCGGTAGACGTCGTCCACGAGCCGGCGGCGCGCGAGCGGATGGCCGGCCAGGGCCCGCTCCGGGAGCAGCTCGAACGAGGCGACGACGCGCGGGGCCTCGGGCCAGGCGTGGGCGACCCGGGCCGCCGACAGGGCGCCCTGGGCCGAGGCGGCGGCCTCGCGCAGGCCGGTGACGAGCGGACCGACGATGACCGTCCCCGAGGCGAAGAGCGCCTCGAGCTCGTGGGCGGCCCGCAGCGCGGCATCGGTGCCGGTCAGCTGCTCCCCGCCGATGATGACGATGATGCGCCCGCCCTGCTCGGAGGCGAGCGCGGCGAGCCCCCGGCCGGCGGCCGCGGCGCGCAGCTCGTCCAGGTCGGGCTCGTCGGGGCGCGGCCCGGCGATGACGCAGACCGGGCCGCGCGTGTTCCAACCGAGTGCCGAGGCGCGCGAGACGACGAGGTCATCGGTCTCGGCGCGCACGATCGCGTCGACGATGAGCGCCTCCATGCGCTCGTCCCAGCCGCCGCGCAGCTCGGCGGCGCGGGCGTAGACCTCGGCGGTCGCGAAGGCGACCTCGCGGGAGAAGTGGACGATCGACAGCTCGAGGACGGGCCGGTCCTGCGGCGGGACGAGCCCGCCGACCCGCTCGGCGACGACGTTGACCGTCGTGCGCACGAGGTCGACCGTCTGGTGCAGGGAGATCTTGCGGGTCAGCGAGCGCGGCGCGGCGTTGAACAGGGTTCCCGGGTCGGCCGCGCGGCCGGCATCGGCGAACCACGCCAGGAAGTTGTCGATACCGGCTCGGGCGACGATGGTGATCCAGCTGCGGTCCTCGGCGCCGAGGCTCCGGAACCACCGGTGCCGGTCCTCCATGGCCCCGACCACCCGGGTCGTGAGCGTGCCGACCTGCTCCCTCAGACCGGCGACGATCTCGTCGCGGTGCTCGGGCGAGAGACCGTCCGGGCCCCAGGCGCCCCGCGCGGAGGGCCCGGACGGGGCGCCGTCAGCGCTTGATGCGGGCGTTGCCATTCCAGATGGTCCAGATCTGGTCCTCGTCGGCGGGGACCGCGTAGTCGGTGAGGACGGTGGTGGCCAGGGCGCCGGAGGCCCAGCCGAACCGGAGGCAGCGCTCGGCGTCCCAGCCCTTGAGAAGGCCGTAGAGGATGCCGCCCACGGTGGCGTCGCCGCCGCCGATGCGGTCGAGCACCCCGATGGGACGCGGCTCGGCGACGTGGAACTCGCCGTCGTGCCACAGGATGGCGCCCCACAGGTGCTCATTGGCGTTGACGACCTCGCGCAGCGTCGTGGTGAAGTACTCGACGCCGCCGAAGCGCTCGTGGGCCTTCCCGATCATGCCCTTGAAGCCGTCGATCTTGCCGGCCAGGCCCCGGCCGCCGGCCTCGGGGCCCTGGAGGCCGAGGGCCAGCTGGAAGTCCTCCTCGTTGCCGACGAGCACGGTGCACAGCTCGGCGATCTCGGTGAAGGCCTCCCGCAGCTCGGCCTCGCGGCCCTCCCAGAAGGAGGCCCGGTGGTTCAGGTCGAAGCTCACCGCGGTGCCGTGCCTCCTGGCGGCGCGGGCGACCTCGAGGCAGAACCGGCAGGTCTCGGGGCTCAACGCCGCGATGAGACCGGACATGTGGACGATCCGGACGCCCTCGTCGCCGAAGATGCGGTCGAGATCGAAGTCCTCGGCGCTCAGCGTGCGGCCGACCTCGCCGGCGCGGTCGTTCCAGACGCGGGCGCCGCGGTTGCCGTAGCCCGAGTCGGCGATGTTGAACTGGTGGCGGTAGCCCCAGGCCCCTCCCTGGGGGACCTCGGGGCCCTCGTAGGCCATGTGGCGTCCGGCCAGGTCGGACTTGATGAGCTGGGCGATGGGGGAGCCCGCGACGAAGTTCGTGAGGATCTTCACGGGCTGGCCGAGGTGGCTGGAGATGGAGCCGACATTGGACTCGGCGCTCGTCACCTGGAGCATGAACTGGTTGGCGACGTGCACCGGCTGACCGGCGGCAGGACTGATGCGCACCCCCATGCTGGTGGGGATGACGAGGCTCCACTGGGCGTCTTCGCGCAGGTGCATGGCGTTGCCTTTCTCGGGTGTCCGTTTCGGCGCCGCTCGCACCGGGGGTCCGCACCGGCGGGGCGCGCGTGCAGCACAGCCTAGTCGGCGCGGCGGCCCCGGGCCCGGGCCGATGCATGCTGTTGCCCGGGCCGGGACGGGTCAGCCCCGGTGGACGGCCGCGATCGCCGACGCGACGTACTCGACGTTGCGGCTGTTCAGGGCCGCCATGCAGATCCTGCCCGTGTCGAGCCCGTAGACGTGGTACTCCTCGCGCAGACGGATCATCTCGTCCCTGCTCAGGCCCGAGAAGCTGAACATGCCCGCCTGCCGGGTGATGAAGCCCATGTCCTCGACCCCCGCGGCCACGAGGGCCGCCAGGAGGGCGGCGCGCATGTCGGTGATGCGGGTGCGCATGGTCGTCACCTCCTCCTCCCAGCCGGCGCGCAGGTCGGGGTCGGTGAGGATCGTCGCGGCGATCGTCGCGCCCTGGAAGGGGGCGTTCGAGTAGAGGCTGCGGACGGTGCGGGCGAGCTGGCTCTTGACGCGGGCGGCCTCGTCGGCGTCGGCGCACACCGCGTGGATGGCGCCGGTGCGGCCGCCGTACATGGCCATGTTCTTGCTGAAGGAGCTCGCGACGAAGAAGCTCAGACCGGCCGCGGCGAATGCGCGGACCATGCCGGCGTCCTCGACGAGGCCGCGCGAGAAGCCCTCGTAGGCCAGGTCGATGAAGGGCATGAGCCCGCGCTCGGCGAGCAGCTCGGCCAGCGGGCCCCAGTGCTCGGGGCCCAGGTCGTAGCCGGTGGGGTTGTGGCAGCAGGCGTGCAGGAGCACGACGGTGCCGGGCTCGGCCGCCCGGATGTCGGCGAACATGCCCTCGACGTCGATGTCCTGGGCGTCCGCGTCATAGTAGCGGTAGCTGCCCGTGCGGTAGCCGGCGTAGCGGAACAGCGAGTGGTGGTTCGCCCACGTGGGATCGGAGGCGATCATCGGCGCGTCCGAGTCGATCTGGTGGCGGTAGAGGTCGGCGCCCAGCAGGAGCGCGCCGGTGCCGGAGAGCGACTGGATGGTCGCGACCCGACCCGAGGCGACGGGCTCGGAGTCGGCGCCGAAGACCAGTTCCTGGGCGGCCTCGTTGAAGGGCTCCCAGCCCCTCATCGGCAGATAGGTCCAGGGATCGGGGTCGTCGGCCATCTGCTTCTGCACCTTCTCGACGGACTTGAGCAGCGGCACCCGGCCGTTGTCGTCCTGGTAGACGCCCACTCCGAGATTCACCTTGCGGGGATCTGTGTCCTGGTTGAACAGATCGGTCAGGTGGAAGATCGGGTCGTTCGGGGCTGCGTCGAGTGAGGCGAAGATGGACATGCCTGTGGTTCCCTTCCTTTTCGCGGCGAACGTTACCGGCGGCCCGCGGATCCTCCCGCCGCCTCGTTCCCCGATGAGATCGGGACCCGACCGGTCGGCCCGGTTGGTCCGACCGGTCGTGGTCGGGCCAATTACGCTGAGGGCTGGTTCCGTTTTCCAACGGGGAGCTCCCCGCCGGTTGGAAGATGGGGGCAGTCCGTCGGCACCGCTCGCCGCCGGACAGCTGAGCTGAAAGGACGACAGCGTGATCCCTCGCGAGGAACCCGGACCCATTCTCAACGGCCAGCCCACGAGCCTGCCCGACACCGACCCCGAGGAGACCCGCGAGTGGGTCGACTCGTTGGACGGGATGATCGACGCTGACGGCCAGAACCGCGCCCGCTATGTGATGCTCAAGCTCAACGAGCGGGCCCGTGAACGTCGTATCGGGGTGCCCTCGTTGGTCTCCACCGACTACGTCAACACGATCCCCGCCGACCAGGAGTCGCCGTACCCCGGCGACGAGGAGCTCGAGCAGCGGATCCGTCACACGCTCCGCTGGAACGCGGCGGTCATGGTGCATCGCCAGCAGCGTCCCGGCGTCGGCGTCGGGGGCCACATCGCCACCTACGCCAGCGCCGTCCACCTGTACGAGGTGGGGCTGAACCACTTCTGGCGCGGCAAGGACTCCGACGACCGGGGTGACCAGGTCTTCTTCCAGGGCCACGCGAGCCCCGGCATGTACGCCCGCGCCTTCGTCGAGGGCCGCCTCACCGAGGCCGATCTCGACGGCTTCCGCCAGGAGTACTCCCGTCCCCGCGGCGGGCGGGGGCTGCCGAGCTATCCGCACCCGCGCCGCATGCCCGACTTCTGGGAGTTCCCGACGGTGTCGATGGGGCTGGGCCCGATCAACGCCATCTACCAGGCGCAGTTCAACCGCTATCTCGAGAACCGGGGCATCAAGGACACCAGCCGTCAGCACGTCTGGGCCTTCCTTGGCGACGGCGAGATGGACGAGGTCGAGTCGCGCGGCGCCCTGCAGCTGGCCTCCAACGAGGGCCTCGACAACCTCACCTTCGTCGTCAACTGCAATCTGCAGCGTCTCGACGGCCCGGTGCGCGGCAACGGCAAGATCATCCAGGAACTCGAGGCCTTCTTCCGCGGCGCCGGCTGGAACGTCATCAAGGTCATCTGGGGCGAGAACTGGGACCCGCTCCTGGCGGCCGACGCCGAGGGCGCACTGGTCGCCATCATGAACGCCACCAATGACGGCGACTACCAGACCATGAAGGCCAACGACGGCGCCTGGGTGCGCGAGCACTTCTTCGGCCAGGACCCCCGCACCGCCGCCATGGTCGCTGAATGGAGCGACGACGAGATCTGGTCGCTGCGCCGCGGCGGCCACGACTACAAGAAGATCTACAACGCCTACAAGGCCGCCACCGAGTTCAACGGCGGCCCGACCGTCATCCTCGTGCACACGATCAAGGGCTACTTCCTCGGCACCCACTTCGCCGGCCGCAATGCGACCCACCAGATGAAGAAGCTGGCCCTGGACGACCTCAAGGGCCTGCGCGACCGCTGCGGGATCCCGATCAGCGACGCCCAGCTCGAGGCCGACCCCTACCAGCCGCCGTACTACAAGGAGCCCGACGACTCGGACGCCATGGCGTACATGTTCGAGCACCGCCGGGCCCTCGGCGGCTTCCTGCCCGAGCGGCGCACCACCGGCAAGGAGCTGCAGCTGCCCGGTGAGAAGGCCTACAGGTCGATCAAGAAGGGCTCCGGCCATCAGAAGATCGCCTCGACGATGGCCTTCGTGCGCATCCTCAAGGACCTCATGCGCGAGAAGAGCTTCGGCCCGTTCGTCGTGCCGATCCTTCCCGACGAGGCCCGCACCTTCGGCATGGACTCGTTCTTCCCGACGAACAAGATCTACAACCCGAACGGTCAGAACTACACACCGGTCGATCACGACCTCATGCTCAGCTACCGCGAGGCTGTCAACGGACAGCTCCTGCACACGGGCATCAACGAGGCCGGCTCGGTCGCCGCCTGGACCGCCGCCGCCACCAGCTACGCCACCCACGGCCAGCCGATGGTCCCGATCTACCTCTTCTACTCGATGTTCGGCTACCAGCGCACCGGCGACGCGATGTGGGCCGCCGCCGACCAGATGGGTCGCGGCTTCTACATCGCGGCCACCGCCGGGCGCACGACGCTCACCGGCGAGGGCACCCAGCACATGGACGGCCACTCGCCGATCCTCGTGAGCACCAACACGGCGCTCGTCAGCTACGACCCGTGCTACGGCTACGAGCTGGCGCACATCGTCGAGGACGGCTTGCGCCGCATGTACGGCGACGAGCCCGAGGACATCGCCTACTACATCACCGCCTACAACGAGCCGATGGAGCAGCCCGCCGAGCCGGCCGACGTCGACGTCGAGGGCATCCTCAAGGGCATGCACCTGCTCTGCGAGGGGTCGATGGAGGGCGTCAACCCGGACGCCCGCCGCGCCCAGCTGCTCGCCTCGGGCGTCGGCGTCCCGTGGGCCCTCCGGGCCCAGGAGCTGCTCAAGGCCGACTGGGGCGTCGTCGCCGACGTGTGGAGCGTCACGAGCTGGGGCGAACTGCGCCGGGACGGTCTCGAGTGCAACGAGCAGTCCTTCCTGCACCCCGAACTGCCGCAGCGCGTGCCCTTCGTCACGCGGTGCCTGTCCGGGCGTCCCGGCCCCGTGATCGCCACGAGCGACTACATGAAGGCCGTGCAGGACCAGATCCGCGAGTGGGTGCCGACCGACTACACAGTGCTCGGCGCCGACGGCTTCGGCTTCTCCGACACCCGCGCCGCAGCCCGCCGCGAGGTGCACATCGACGCCGTGTCGATGGTGGTCGCCACCCTGCAGACCCTCGCCCGCCGCGGCGAGGTGCCCGCCGAGTGGGCCGCCCAGGCCGCCGAGCGGTACGGCCTGCTCGATGTCTCCGCGGCGGCGGCCCCGGTCGAGGAGCACTGATCGGGGAGCGCATGTCGTCGTGCTCCCCCGGCGCGGCAGGGCGGAGCAGGGGCGTCACCGGCCCGTGGGCGCCCCTGCTTCTACGTCCCGGCGGGTGCCGGCGGTGCTCTCGCCTCGTGGGCGTCCCCGCCGGGCGACGTGCGGTCCGCCCGGCGGGGACGCACCCAATCCCTCGCTCTCGGGCGCGCGGGCCGGGACGGCGCCGGATCGGGTGCGTCCCGGTGCGCGCAGACGGACCCGCATGTGGTGAAGTAGTGCCATGGCAGGCAGTACTGACAAGTCATCCACCTCGATGGGGGGAGCCGAACTACTCAAGCTGCGTCCCGGCATGATCGTCCAGGAGCTGGGCTGGGACGATGACGTCGACGAGGAGCTGCGCGCCGACATCATGGACCTCATCGACGCGGACCTCATCGAGGACGTCGTCGAGGCCGTCGATGCGGTCATCCTGTGGCAGCGCGACGACACCGACGTCGCCGATGCGCTGGTCGACGCGCTCCGCGATCTGTCCGATGCGGGGTACATCTGGCTGCTGACGCCCAAGATCGGCCGTCCCGGGTACGTCAAGCCGATCGACATCTCCGAGGGCGCCTCGGTCGCCGGTCTCACGGCGACGAGCGCCGTCGAGGTCTGCCCCGACTGGCAGGCGTGCCGGATCGTCCGTTCGCACAGCGCCCGGCGTTCCTGAGGGGCCCGGCGCGGAGCAGGTGCGACGTCCTCGTGCGGTTCCGTCGGCGACTCCGTGCAGGGACGCGCTCCCGTCGCGCCTTCCCGCGCAGGTGCGTCCTCGTCGGCCCGGTCGCGTCCACCGGCCGGAGCCGGTCGTGGTTCCGCCCCGCCGCCTTGCTGCGCACCCGGAAAATTCTTCGACGAGGGTTGAGCGTGGCCCGCTCAAGGTGGAATAATCAGAGTTGAGTCAAGGTTACTCAAGGTGAACGCGGTGAGACCGGTCGAGGCGCGGCCGGTCGAGGCGCGGGAACCGTGCCCGCACGGGAGACTCCCGGGCGGCGAGGACGCACAAAGGACGGCGCACGATGAGCACCATGCTGTACAACCCCTTCCGCGAGATGGATCGCTTCTTCGACCAGGCGGCCAGGGCCGTGGCCCGCGACGCCAGGCTCATGCCGATGGACCTCTACCGCGATGGCGACAACTTCATCGCGAAGCTGGATCTGCCGGGCGTCGATCCGGCCACCATCGAGGTCGGCATCGACGACCGCACGCTGACCGTCACCGCCGAGCGCAAGCCCGTCGAGATCGAGTCCGGCGACAAGAACCACTGGGTGAGTCGTGAGCGCACCACCGGCAGCTTCGCCCGCCAGCTCACCCTGGGCGGCGGCCTCGACCTGGCGAACGTCAACGCCGACTACGCCGATGGCGTGCTGACGCTGACGATCCCGGTGGCCGAGGAGGCCAAGCCGCGCAAGATCTCCGTCACCGGTACGAGCGTCCCGGCCCAGGTCGAGGGCTCGCCCGAGGAGAAGAAGGAGGCATGAATCCGCAGGCCCGCGCGAGCGCCCCGCCGGGGAGCCCGCGCGGGTGGAGGTGATGCGGACAGTGGCCCCGCCGGGCGTTCGGCGGGGCCACTGCTCCGTCCGGGCGCATCCGCCCGCCCCCGCCCATCGCTACAATCGCTGGACAGGGGCGCATAGCTCAGTTGGTCAGAGCGCATCCCTTACAAGGATGAAGTCGGCGGTTCGAGCCCGTCTGCGCCCACCGGCCCGGGGCGCCCCGGGCCCTCGCCGGGCCTCACTCGGTGTGCGTGAGCACCTTCTGGAGGAACTCCTTGGTGCGGTCCTGCTGCGGGTGGTCGAACAGCTCGGCGGGGGAGCCGGACTCGACGATGAGACCGTCGTCCATGAAGACGGCCAGATCGGAGACCTCGCGGGCGAAGCCCATCTCGTGGGTGACGACCATCATCGTCATGCCCGAGGCCGCCAGGTCCTGCATGACCGCCAGCACCTCGCCGACCAGCTCGGGATCGAGGGCGCTGGTGGGCTCGTCGAAGAGCATGAGGTCGGGTTCCATGGCCAGTGCGCGGGCGATCGCCACGCGCTGCTGCTGACCGCCGGACAACTGCGCCGGGAAGTGGTGGGCGCGGTCGGCCAGACCGACGCGCTCCAGCAGCTCCATGGCCCGGGCGCGGGCCTCGTCCTTCGGCTTGCCGGCCACCCGCACCGGCGCTGCCATGACGTTCCCGAGGGCGGACATGTGGGGGAACAGGTTGAACCGCTGGAAGACCATGCCGATCCTCGACCGCTGCGCCGCCAGCTGCTTGGGCCGCAGCTCGTGGAGCCTGCCCCGCTCGTCCCGCCCGTAGCCCATGAGCGTGCCGTCGACCGTGATCGAACCCGACTGGATCTCCTCGAGCACGTTGACGCAGCGCAGCAGCGTCGACTTGCCCGAGCCCGACGGGCCCAGGATCGTGCAGACCTGGCCGCGCTCGACCTGAAGACTCACGCCCTTGAGGACGTGCAGATCGCCGTAGAACTTGTGCACCTCGTGCACCTCGACCATTGCCATGTCCGTCCTCCTCAGCCGACCCACTCGTTCGGCGCCGCGTCCGGCGTCGTGCGCGCCGCGTTGATCGCGGCCTGGCGCGAGGTGCGCTGCCTGCGCCTGCCGCGCCGCGACAACCGGTCCGGGGCCTGCGAGTCGCTGCGCCCGTAGTAGGCCTCGAGCTTCGACTGGAAGAACATGAGGATCGACGTGATGACCAGGTACCAAATGCCGGCGACCACGAGGAAGGGGATCGGCAGCAGCGTCTGGGAGCCGTAGTCGGTCGCGACCTTGGTGAGCTCCAGGGTGAACGGGACGGCCGTGACCAGCGAGGTGGTCTTGAGCATCGAGATCGTCTCGTTGCCGGTCGGCGGGACGATGACGCGCATGGCCTGCGGCAGGACGATGCGGAGGAGGATCGTGCGCGGACCCATGCCGAGCGCCTGCGCGGCCTCCTCCTGGCCCCTGTCGACCGAGCCGAGCCCCGAGCGGACGATCTCGGACAGGTAGGCGGCCTCGTTCAGGCCCAGGCCCAGGATGGCGCACACACCGGCGGTGAAGACGTCGTAGGTGCGGAAGCTCCAGAACTCCGGCCCGAAGGGGATGCCCAGGCTCAGCCGGGGGTAGAGCACGCCGACGAGGCCCCAGAAGATCAGCTGGGTGTAGATCGGCGTCCCGCGGAAGAACCAGATGTAGAAGGTGGCCACGGCGCGCATCACCGGATTGTCGCTGCGGCGCATGACGGCCAGCGTCACGGCGAGGACGATGCCGATCGCCATGGCGGCGACCGTGAGGATCAGCGTCCAGCAGATGGCCCGGCCGATCTCGTAGGTGAACAGCATGGGCAGCACGAGGCCCCAGTGGTAGTTCTTGTTGGTGACCAAGCCGTGAACCGCCATGGCCGCCAGTACGACGATCACCGCGACGGCGATCCAGCGCCCCCAGTGGCGCAGCGGGACCGCGTGGATCAGCTGGGGGGCGTCCCCGGCGGACGGGGCGTCGGCGCTCGTGGCCGCTGACTCGTTGCTCATCCTTCGACCTCCGGGTTCACGACCGCCTGCTCGGCGACGTTGTCATCGATGCCCCAGGCCGCGAAGATCCGCTTCAGCGTGCCGTCGTTCATGAGGGACTGCAGGGCGGCCTGCATGGCGCTGGTCATGGCCGGGTCGTCCTTCGGGACGACGACGCCGAACGGGGCCATCTCGGTGACCTCGCCGATGGCCGAGATCGTGCCGCCGGTCCTGGAGACCGCGTAGTCGACGACGGGGGAGTCGGCCGACATGGCCTCGATCTTCCCGCCGACGAGGGCCTGCGTCACGGCGTCCTGACTGTCGTAGCGCTGGATGTCGGGCGGCGTCTGGCAGCGCGTGGCCTGCTCGGCGACCGCGTCGTCCTCCATCGTGCCGGTCTGGACGCCGACCGAGCGGCCGCAGACGTTCGTCGGGTCGAAGCCGGTCGGGTTGCCGGTCTGCACGGCCCATGCGATGCCGCCGAAGTAGAACTGGATCATGGTGAAATTGGACTCGCGCTCGCTCGTGATCGTGAAGGACGAGGCGCCCGCCTCGTACTTGGTCCCGATGGCCGGCATGATCGAGTCGAACTCGGCGTTCTCGACGCCCAGTTCCAGTCCCATGCGCCGGGCGACGGCCCCCATCATGTCGATCTCGTAGCCGACCGGGGTGCCGCCCTGCTGGAACTCGGCCGGGGCCCAGTACAGGTTCGAGCCGATGACCAGCCTGCCGTCCGCCGAGACCGATTCGGGAACGAGGGCCTGGACGGCCGGATCCGCCTGCACCGTCGAGGTGTCGTAGCCCGTCGTGCCCGAGTCGTTGTACTCGGCGATGACGGCGTCGGCCGACTGGCAGGCCGTCAATGACACCGCGCACGCCGCCGCCAGAGCGGCGATGGCTCTCCGTGAACGCACGAGCCCTCCTGCTGTGATTCCGGGTGGACCCGGGGCCCTCGGCCCCGGGCACCCACCGATGCGTGCGCACGCGCCGATCGATCGTGCGCATGCACCCATGATTATCGACCGCGGCCCGGCCCCGCGGCGCGCGCGTCCGGCATGTGCTCCCGGCCCGACCCGCGGACGCTCCGGGCGGGGTCCGCGCCGGAGCCCCGGGGCGCCTCCGGCGCGTCCCGCTGCGCGGCCCTGCGCTGCTCCGCGGCATCGCCCGGGGTCCGCACGGGTCTCGCGGGTGCTCCACGCCTGCCGCCCAGGGGCCGTTTCCGCGGCGGGACCCGTCGGTCAGCCGGTGATGGCCCTCTTCACCGCCGCGGCGACGGCCCGTCCCTCGGCGCGGCCGGCGGCGCGGGCGTTGACGGCCCTGACGATGGCGCTCATGCTCCTCATGGTCGGGGCCTCGTCACCGCAGACGGCGCGGATCTCCTCGGCGACCATGGCCGTCACCTCGTCCTCGGACAGCCGGGCGGGAAGATAGCGCGACAGGAGGGCGGCCTCGGCCGACTCCTTCTCGGCCAGTTCGGCGCGACCGGCGTCGGCATAGGTGCGGGCCGAGTCCTCGCGCGTGCGCACCTCGCGAGTGAGGATGCGCAGCTCCTCCTCGTCGCTCAGCTCGTGGGCGAGCCCGGAGACCTCCGCGTTCATGATGGCGGCGATCGCCATGCGGATCGTCGACCTGGCCTGCTCGTCCCTGGCCTTCATGGCCACCACGAGATCGGACTTGAGCTGGTTCTTCAACGCACCCACGGGAACTCCCTGTCGACTGTCGCGTCCCGGACCCGCTCCACGGGCCCGGCGGCCCATCCATCCTCCCACCATTCGCGCGGACCGCCCGTCCATGCCCGCCGGGCTCCGGCGGGCGGTGCCGTAGACTTGCTCGACGTGGCCCTGGATGAATTGAACGAACGGATCTCCCAGCTCGACAAGTCGCTCGCGTCGATCGAGTCGGTCGTCGACGTGCCGGCCAGGAAGGAGCAGATCGCCGAGCTCGAGGTCGAGTCCGCGGCCCCCGATCTGTGGAACGACCAGGAGCACGCCCAGCAGGTGACGAGCAGGCTCTCGCGCCTCCAGTCCGACGTCGAGCGCGTCGAGGGGCTGCGCGGACGTCTCGATGACGTGCAGGTGCTCGTCGAACTGGCCGCCGAGGAGGGCGACGAGGCCACTGCGGACGAGGCGGACAAGGAGATCGGCTCCCTCGCCGAGGAGATCGAGTCCCTCGAGGTGCGCACCCTGCTGTCCGGCGAGTACGACGAGCGCGACGCCCTCGTGACGATCCGCTCCGAGGCCGGGGGCGTCGACGCGGCGGACTTCGCCGCCATGCTGCTGCGCATGTACGAGCGCTGGTGCGAGCGCCACGAGTACGCCTACGAGGTCTACGACATCAGCTACGCGGAGGAGGCCGGCATCAAGTCGGCGACCTTCACGGTCAAGTGCCCCTACGCCTACGGCACCCTCTCGGTGGAGCAGGGCACCCATCGACTCGTGCGCATCAGCCCCTTCGACAACCAGGGTCGGCGCCAGACGAGCTTCGCCGGCGTCGAGGTGCTGCCGGTCGTCGAGGAGACCGACCACATCGACATCCCCGAGCAGGACATCCGCGTCGACGTCTTCCACGCCTCGGGCCCCGGCGGCCAGGGCGTCAACACGACCGACTCCGCCGTGCGCGTCACCCACCTGCCCACCGGCATCGTCGTGAGCTGCCAGAACGAGCGCTCCCAGATCCAGAACAAGGCGGCCTGCCTGCGGGTCCTCCAGGCGAAGCTGCTGGAGAGGGCCCGCGCGGAGCGCGAGGCCGAGATGAACGCCCTCAAGTCCGATGGCAACTCATGGGGCTCCCAGATGCGCTCGTACGTCCTGCACCCCTACCAGATGGTCAAGGACCTGCGCACCAACCACGAGTCGGGCAACCCCGACGCCGTCTTCGACGGCGACATCGACGCCTTCATCGACTCGGGCATCCGCTGGCGCCGCAGGGTCGAGCAGGAGAGCTGAGAGGCCCCGTCCGCGCGACACGCCGGGCGCGTCGAGCCGGGCGCCGGAACGGCTCCTCCTAGACTCGTGGGGAACCGTCGAGGGCTTCTGCGGCCGCGGCGGACCCGCCTCAGTCCAGCCGTCAGGAAGCAGCCGTGATCACATTCGAGAACGTCACGAAGGTCTACCAGAACCAGACGGCCCCCGCGCTGTCGCACATCGACGTGAGCGTCGACAGGGGGGAGTTCGCCTTCCTCGTCGGCGCCTCCGGCTCGGGCAAGTCGACCTTCCTGCGCCTCATCGTGCGCGAGATCCGCGCCACCTCCGGACGCGTCCTCGTCGACGGCCGGGACGTCGGTCGGCTCGGCCAGTTCCGCGTGCCGAAGCTGCGCCGCAAGGTCGGCATGGTCTTCCAGGACTTCCGGCTGCTGCCCGGCAAGACGGTCTACGAGAACGTCGCCTTCGGCCTCCAGGTGATCGGCCGCCCCAGCGCCGAGATCCGCCAGCGCGTACCCGCCACCCTCGACCTGGTGGGCCTGTCGACCAAGGGCGACCGACTCCCCGAGGAGCTCTCCGGCGGTGAGCAGCAGCGCGTGGCCATCGCCCGGGCCGTCGCCAACGACCCGCTCGTGCTCATCGCCGACGAGCCCACCGGCAACCTCGATCCCGCCACCAGCGTCGGCATCATGAAGCTGCTCGACCGCATCAACCGCCGCGGCACCACGGTGCTCATGGCGACCCATGACGCGATGATCGTCGACCAGATGCGCCGCCGCGTCATCGAACTCGACGCCGGCGAGGTCGTCCGCGACCAGTCCACCGGCGCCTACGGCACCGCATGAGCCCGCGGGCCCCCGGTCGTCCGCGCGGTCAGGACCGTCCGCCCGAGCCCCCGCACACACAGACCTCGTACACACAGACAAGGAGTCCATCGATGCGTCACACCCTGCGTGAGACCTGGTCGGGCCTGCGTCGGAACATGTCGATGACCTTCTCGGTCATCGTCACGATGTGGGTCTCGCTGGCACTGTTCGGCGCGAGCCTCATGACCATCGCCGAGGTCGACGAGCTCAAGGGCGAGTGGTACGACCGGATCGAGATCTCGGTCTTCCTGTGCAACCAGGACTCCGCGGCGAGCGGGGTCGGGGGCAACTGCGTCGAGGGCGGGGGCGTCGCCGACGACCAGCGCGAGGCCATCCGCACCGCGCTCGAGTCCGACCCGAACGTCGAGACGATCTACTACCAGACCAAGCAGGAGGCCTACGACGAGTTCCAGACCACCTACGGCGACAACCCGGTCAAGGACACCCTCACCGTCGAGCAGATGCAGGAGTCCTTCCGCGTCAAGCTCAAGGACCCGCAGAACTATCGGGGCCTCGTCTCCGAGCTCTCGGCGCTGGACGGGGTGCAGAACGTCCAGGACCTGCACCCGATCCTCGACCCCTTCTTCCGCGTCATCAACGCCCTCAAATGGGGCACGATGGGCATCGCCTGCGTGCTCCTGCTGGCCGGCACCCTGCAGATCGCCAACTCGATCCGCATGTCGACATTCACCCGGCGCCGTGAGATCGCCATCATGCGCCTGGCCGGGGCCTCCACCACCTACGTTCTGCTGCCCTTCCTGCTCGAGGCCCTGTTCGCCGGCGTGATCGGCTCACTGCTCGCCTGCGGCGTCATGGCGGGCCTGCAGTACTTCGTCGTCGACCGGCTCTCGCAGGCGGTCACGATCTCGCTCGGGATGATCGGATGGGCCCAGACCGGCCGGGCGATGCTCGCCGTGCTGGCCGTCGGCGTGGCCCTGTCCGTCCTGCCGACCCTCGTCGTCACCCGTCGCCATCTGCGCGTCTGAGCCCCTCGCGCCCGCCCGCGCTCCTGCGGTTGCCGGTAGGGTGGTGCCGCAGACGGGCCGGGCAGGGGCCGGTGGTGCTATGCTCACCTGTTCGGGCGGCACCGGGCCCCGCCCGTTCGGACAGCGACACGGGTCTCGCCCCGATCGGGCGGACGGACATCGATGGAGGGAGCGGGCATGCCGCGCGAGAAGGGCGAGAGGATGATCGCCCGCAACAGGAGGGCGACGCACGACTACTCGATCGGCGAGCGCCTCGAGGCGGGCATCGTCCTCACCGGCACGGAGGTCAAGTCGCTGCGCGACGGGCGCGCCTCGCTGGCCGATGCCTTCGCCACCATCGACGACGGCGAGGTCTGGCTGCACCAGGCCAACATCCCCGAATACTCCATGGGCAGCTGGCGGCGCAGCCACACGGCCCTGCGCAAGCGCAAGCTCCTGCTGCACCGCCAGGAGATCGCACGTCTGGAACGCCAGCTGGCCTCCTCGGGCCGCACGCTCGTGCCATTGGCCATGTACTTCAAGGACGGCCGCGCCAAGGTCGAGCTCGCCGTCGGCACGGGCCGACGCGAGTGGGACAAGCGCCAGGCGATCCGCGAGCGCGACATGAACCGCGAGGCCCAGCGAGAGCTGGCCGACCGCACGAGGAGGGGCCGCCGCTGAGCGCCCGCACGACGAGGAGCACCCCCACTGGCCCCGGACACGCCTCGGGTGATCTCGTCCGTACCCCGAACGCCCCGACGACGGAAGGAACGATGTGAGCAGTTCGAATCATCCCCATGCCGACCGGTCTCGCCGCCGCGACGGCGCCCCGCATGGTTGGTCTGGTCGGGTGGGTGCGGTGTTGGCGGTGGTGGTGCTCGTGGTTGCGGGGGCGCTGGTGCCGGGTACGGCGCAGGCGCAGACGAACGACAGCGTCGATTCGTGGGACACGACGTTCACCGTCGGCACGGATGGCCTGCTCCGCGTGTCGGAGACGATCGTGTGGCGCTTCGGGTCGAACTCGGGGCGGCATGGGATCAAGCGGACGCTGCCGACGCGGGAACCGTTCGGTGACGAGGCCGACAAGAAGGACGCCGTCTACGACATCACGGATGTGTCGGTGACGAGCCCGGACGCGTCGGCGGCGTTCACGACGAGCACTGATTGTGAGCAGGGCGGTCCCAGGGACTGCTCCGAGACGCTCAAGATCGGTGATGCGAACACGAGGATCACCTCGGCCACGGCGACGTACACGATCGGTTACACGGTGTCGGGGGCGTTGCGCAGCTCGGGGGACTACGACGAGCTCTACTGGGATGTCGTCGGCAGTGAGGCGCCCACGATCGACCGGCTCTCGGTGAGTGTCGAGGTGCCGGGCGGTGTGCAGGAGACGCGGTGCTACTCGGGTGCGGCGGGGACGAGCACGGAGTGCACGAGTCAGGCCGTCGTGGACGGCAGGGGGGTCTTCACGCAGGAGCCGAGGACGGCTGGGACGGTGACGACGATCGGGGCGAAGATCGCTCCGGGGCTTGTCTCCGACAACCAGCCCCACCTGGAGAAGGCGCGGATGTCGGAGACCGCCAAGGCGTCGCTCGCCTTTCTGGGTGTGGGCGGCTCCTGCACGATCGCGGCGATCGTCGGACTCCTCCTGTTCTGGCGAAACAGCCGGGATGAGCGTTTCGCCGATGTGCCGCCCGGTATGGTGCCGGCCGGCACCGATGATGCTCCGGTGCGTCCTGACAAGAAGTCCGATCATGAGACGATCCCGGTGCGGGTGGTTCCGCCCGATGTGCCGGTGGCGGTCGGTGGTCTGCTCATCGACGGGCGGATCGGGGCGCGGGAGACCTCGGCTGTGCTCGTGGATCTTGCTGTGCGTGGCGCCATCCAGTTGCGTGCCGAGGATGATGGGGAGAGGGTATATGCGCGGCTCGTGGACGCCTCCCGGGTCGACCAGCCGTTCGAGGAGGAGTTCCTGCGCACGATCTTCTCGAACGAGAAGGCCGAGCCCGGCGCCGAGGTCGCCCTGCACAAGCCGGGCGCGTTGTTGAAGGCCGGCGAGCAACTCAGCTCCGACGTCACCTACTCGGCCACGAAAAGCCGCCTCATGAAAAGCGCCGGAAAGGTCGGCGAGAGAGGCTCGGCCATGCTCTCGACGGTCCTCTGGTGGATGATCGGCCTTCCGATCCTCTTGGGCATGTTCTCCCTCGTGGGCTCCGGGGGCATGCAGTTCACGCCGACGAAGTCCGCCGCAGCGGCGTCAGTTGACCCCAGCGCAGCGGCGATCCTCGGCTTCGTCATACCGGCGGTCGTCTTCGGCATCGGTTGCTGGCAGATCCACTCCCGGGGTCAGCGCACCGCGCTCGGCAGGGCGTTCACCGACCAGGTCGACGGCTTCCATGAGTATCTGGCGACGGCGGAGGCTGACCAGATCCAGTTCGAGGAGGGTCGGGACATCTTCAGCGAGTATCTTCCGTGGGCGATCGCCCTCAACCTGACCAACCGTTGGGCGCAGATCTGTCGGCGACTCGCCGAAGAGGGGCGCCTGCCCGCCACGCCGCCGGCCTGGTACTACGGCGACCCCGCCTCCTTCAACTACGGCTACTTCGCCGGGAACATGGTGCGGTCCATGAGCGCCGGTTCCAGCCCCGCCCCCTCGAGCGGCGGCTCCGGCAGTGGTTTCGGCTCCAGCGGCGGCTCGTCGTTCAGCGGCGGCGGGGGCTTCTCCGGAGGCGGCGGCGGTGGCGGCGGCGCCAGCAGCTGGTGATGACCACCGCGGAGGCCCGTGCGACGCGGTCCGGTCCGCACGCATGATCCGATCCTGTCGGCGGTGTCACGAACACGGCGGGCGGGCCATCAGCCCTCCGAAGAGCGGTGCACAATGAGTGGGCCGCGCCCCGCCCGGGGATCCCCCCGGACGGGGCGCGCGGACCAGGACCCGCACCGAGGACACCCGCATGAACGACCAGACATCCGGCGGCGTCGGCCGCATCGAGACCCGGGGCATCGAACCGGTGCCCGACAACGAGCGCCGCGGCGGCCCCGGGAGCCTGTTCTGGATGTGGTTCGGCGCCAACATGGGCGTGCTCGGCATCACGATGGGCGCAGCCCTCGTCACCCTCTACGGCCTCGACCTCGCGCAGGCGCTGCTCGTGACGATCGCCGGCTCGTGCGGCTCCTTCGCCCTGGTCGGCTGGCTGTCGACCACCGGCAGGCGCAGCGGCGCCCCCGGCCTCACGGCCTCGCGCGCCGTCTTCGGGGTGCGGGGCAACTGGGGGCCGACGATCGTCAGCTGGATCAGCTTCGTCGGCTGGGAGACGACGATGTGCACCACGGCGGGCTTCGCCCTGCTGGCCGTGCTCGGGATCCTCGGCGTTCCCGTCACGACGCCCGTCATCGTCGGGTGCATCCTTCTCGTCGTCACCATTGCGGCGGTCATCGGCCTGCTCGGCCATGCGACGATCATGTGGATCCAGAAGTGGCTCACATGGATCTTCGGCGCCCTCACGCTGGCCGTCGTCGTCCTGCTGGCGGTGACCGTCGACTGGCCGGCCGTCGGCGCCCTGCCCGCCGGCGGCCCCTCGTCCGTGCTCGGCGCCTTGGGCTACATCGCGGCCGGCACCGGCCTGAGCTGGGTCGCCGCCGGCGCCGACTACGCCCGCTATCTGCCCCGCACCGTCTCGTCCGCAGGCCTGATCGCCGCCGTCGTCGGCGGCGCCGGCATCCCGCTCGTCGTCCTCATCACGACCGGCTCGCTCATGGCCGGCTCCGACCCCGGGCTGGCCTCCGCGTCCGACCCCGTCGCCGCCATCGGGGCCAGCCTGCCCGCCTGGATGCTCGTCCCGTATCTGCTCGCCGCTGCCGCCGGCCTCATCGCGGCCGCCGATCTGTCGCTGTACTCCTCGGGGCTCAACCTGCTGACCGGAGGCATCCGGATCACCCGCATGGCCGCCGTGTGCATCGACGGCGTCCTCGTGCTCGCCGGCGGGCTCTACATCACCGTCGTCGCCGAGGACTTCTACGGCCCCTTCACCACCTTCCTCACGCTCCTCGCCGTGGGACTCACCGCCTGGGCCGGCGTCTGCGCCGTCGACCTGGCCACCCGACGGGTCTACGACACGGCGGGCCTCACCGACACCGCCAGGGGCAGCACCTACTGGTACACGGGCGGCGTGAACTGGGCGGCCCTCGGCCCCTGGCTCATCGCCATCGCCGCCGGGCTGTGCTTCACCACGGCCGCCGTCGGCGACGACGTGTGGTTCGCCGGCCCGCTCGCAGGCACCTGGCTGGGTGAGAACTCGATGGGCTGGCTCGTCGCCGGTCTGACGGGCGCGGCGCTCCACGCGGTCGGCCGTCGCCTCGTCGGGCGACCCGTCGAGACGGAGCGACTGTGAGCGGGGCGCGCGCCGGTCGGGTCGTCTCGCTCGAGTCGATCATCGTCGACCTCGGCATCGACGTGCCGAACCTGCCCCCAGCCGGTGGCGACGTCATCGCCTCGGGCTCACGGGCCCGGGTGGGCGGCGGCTTCAACCTGGCCGCCGCGGCGGCCCGGCAGGGGACGCCCACCGTCCACGCCGGACGCATCGGATCGGGCCCCCACGGACGACTCATCGCCGACGCCCTGGCGGGGGAGGGCATCACGGTCGCCGGGCCCGTCGACACGTGCGAGGACTCGGGCTTCTGCATCGCCTTCCGCGCGCCGGGGGTCGAACCCACCTATGTGACGGTGCCCGGGGCGGAGAGCATGCTGAGGCCGGCGGACCTCGCCGGGATCCGCCCCGGCGCCGGCGACGTGCTCTGCGTCTCCGGCTACGACCTCATGTACGAGATCAGCGGCTCGACGATCACGGGCTGGCTGGGGGAGTGCGGCGCCGCTCCGCTGGTCGTCCTCGACCCCGGCCCGCTCGTGCTCGACATCCCCGTGGCGGCGCTGAGGGCCCTCACCGGTGTGCTCGACGTCCTGACGCTCAGCGCCCGTGAGGCCGTGCTCGTCGCCGGGGCCGGGCCGCCGGACGAGCAGCTGCACCGGACGGTGCGCCGGCGCCTCGGGCTGCGGGACGGGACGGTGCTCGTCGTCCGCGCCGGGGCGGCCGGTTGCACCTCGACCCGCGGCGGCTCGGAGGAGCCCGTCACGACCCCGGGGCGCGCTGTCGAGGCCGTCGACGTGACCGGCGCCGGCGACACCCACACCGGAGTGCTCGCCGCACGGCTCGCCGAGGGCGCCGCCCTCGACGATGCCCTGGCGGCGGCCAACGCGGCAGCGGCGCTCTCCGTCACCCGCCGGGGCCCTGCCACGGCGCCACGCCGCGACGAGACGGAGCAGTGGGGTCTCACCTGATGAACATCAGGGGGAACCCCCACTCATCCCTTGTTTAAAATTCATCTGGTGGCGCCGATGGGGGTTCTCGCGGCGGCGGTCGGGGCGCCACGGCCGCTCCGTCCTCATCCTGAAGGAAAGCGGCGTCACCATGAGTCTTCTCCACGAGCATCCGCTCGCCGTGGCCATCGGCACCGGCATCACGGCCCTGTTCATCGGCGTGCTGGGCGGGGTGAGCAGCGCGGAGCCCGCGTCGTCGGCCTCGTGCTCCCCGGCGGTGACGAGGACGGCCACCGCCACGACGACGGTGACGCCGAGTACGAGCCCCACTCCCGCGCCGACCGTCACGGTGACCGAGCAGGTGACGGCCACGGTGACCGCCCCGGTCCAGTACGCCGGCGCCGGTTCCGGCACCGACCAGGGTGCGGGCGGCGGGACCGCAGACACCGGAACAGGCGGGGGCGGCACCGGTGGAGGCTCGGACGCCGACGGCGGGTACGCCTACTACAAGAACTGCAGCGCGGCCCGCGCGGCGGGGGCGGCTCCGCTGTACCGCGGGGAGCCCGGCTACCGCTCAGAGCTCGACCGGGACGGCGATGGCGTCGCCTGCGAGTGAGCTTCGGTTCGGTGGCCTCGGCGCGTACACTTGCAGTGCAGCCGTTCCGCGTGGTTCGCCACCGGGTCGGTGACAACTCAACAGGGGGTGATCGGTTTCGACTGGAGTGGTAGCTCCAGGAGAAGCGGGCCGAGAATCCAGAGTCGTCTCGTTAATGTCCTCTGGGAACCAACAAGTGCCGACACCAATCGCACTGACTTCGCTCTCGCTGCCTGATCAGTGACCGAAGGGTCAGCCCGGACGTAGCCTTCCGTCCGGTTCCTGGCCTCATTCAGAAGGCTTGCTCAGTGGTCCGTGTCCGGGGGGATCGCTGGGGACTCCTCCCGGACTGGGCCTGGCCGCAACTCGTCGACGTGAGTGCGGGGGCCGAGCAGACCGTCAAGTCGACTGCGCCCGGAGAAGACCTGGTCCGCCTCGTCAGGACGCGGGTTCGATTCCCGCCACCTCCACGAAGAGCCTGCTGGCGTTGATGCATTGACGCGCCAGCAGGTCTTTTGTCGTTTGCATGTGCCATTTCGGCCCTGCGCGTGAGAGTTGCTGATTTCGGATCAAAACCCCTGGCTGGGGCGTTTTTATGCGCGCGAGAACAAGAAGGACGCCGGAGGTCACGACGGTTGCAGGCGGAGCTCCGTTAAGTCCGGGTGGGAGCCGAGCCCCCGAAGAAAGCGGCGGCCCTCGTCCGCTCAGGGGGGCTTGTGCAAAACCTTGACGCAATCCAAGTGAAACGTCTAGCCGGCGGGCTCATGGAATTGAATTTTGCATAAGCCTCCTCATGCATGGGAACACTACTCTTTATCGGTGTCCGAAAAATGTGAGGCGCTTCAGGAATTGGATTATTTCGCCGGGGGATCGGCCAAGCCGGGAAGGTTGTAGCGGTTGTCCAAAGGGTACTTCTGCGGATTTGTCTTGTGCTTGACCCGGTTCTCCTCGCGGTTCTTGAACCATGTCGTGATGGGGGATATCTCGTCATCTGTGGCGGGACAGTCCGCGTCGGGGTATTGGACGAGCGAATCGTCACTCCATCCGTAGGCGGAGCGGACGAAGGCCCGCACTGCCAGGCTCCTCTCGAAGTCTGCGGGCAGATCCTTGAGGAGCTCTGGGACGGCCGTCTCACTTGGGGCGGTTAGGCCCAGGCATCCCTCCAGGTCCCGATAGGTCTTGGCCAGTTCGACACCGCTGTGAACGATGACGGCGGTGGCCCTGATCTCGACCATCCCGAGGCCGAGGGGCTTGCCGAAGCCGAGCCTGTGATAGCCGACGACGGGAGACCTGCCGGTCCGTCGCTCGCCGTCGGGCACCAGACGCTCGGGGGTCAGCAGCCACACGAGGACGGCGAGCTCCTGCCTGGTCAGCCCCTCGAAGCTGATCGTCGTCGTGAAGGCGGCTCCCGGCGCGAGGTAGGAGCCGACGGCGGTCTCGCTGGGGCCCGGGGAGCCGGTCAGGGGCTTGACGTTCGGGATGGACTCGATCGGCTTATCGATCTGCAAACGGTGAGACGGGTAGACCTTTCGGATGAGGCGCTGGTCGTCCGCGTAGGTCTCGCTCCGGGTCGTCTTTTCCGGGGGTGTCCTACCGTTCTTCCCATGGAGGTACGGCACGCCGGTCGATGGCTTCGGGCTGGCCAGCGTCGGCAGGATCCAGCCCGTGCTGTCGCCCTCCGGCAACCTGAGCCAGTTCTCGTCCTCGGGCTGCAGAGCTGGGGTGATCGGGTGGATCGTGATGCGTCCTCGTACTGCCGCTCCCTGGTCCTGCCCCTCGTCCTTGGTGTCGGCGACGAAGCCCCACATGCGGTCCGCAAGGGAGGCCTCGGCATAGCCCCGCGCTGGGGTGATACCGCCGGCCTCGGCCAGCTCCGCGGGCGTGCGCGCGCCGCTGCTGACGCGTCTGCCCACCTGGGACAGGGAGAGTCCGGTGATCGTGCCCGTGGAGTCGATGGAGGCGAAGAGGGGGACACCAGGGTCGGCGGCGGCCAGCCTTCTCAGGTACTGCTCGATCGCCTCGCGGTCCGCGCTGAGGCCCGGCCCGCCGTGGGACGCGTCGAGGATCGAGTGGATGAGCCAGGTGTTCGGGGCGTCGGAGCGGCGGGTCTTGGACTCGTCCGGTGCGCCGGCCTCATGGCGGCGCGCCTCCTGGCGTTTGAGGGTGCGGATGTTCTCCAGGTAGCTGTGGATGACCTCGACGAGGCCCGCCAGAACCCGTTCGGAGACCTCGCGGTAGGTTCGGTTCTGATCGTTGTCGAAGAAGATGAACTCGTTGTGCTTCGTGTCAATGAGAGGGTCTGAGCCCTCGGGGGTGAGTCGGACGACGTAGCCGGTGTAGGAGCGACCGTTGGTCTTTGAGCCCCGTTTGGTAGCACCGCAGAAGCGCTCGCCGTTGATGGAAGCCACGATGAGACGCTTTGTTTGGTAAAACCTCTCCTCCTGCATGGTGAAGGTGATCCTGCTGAGGTGAGGCGTCGCGGTTCTGAGCAGGCTGAGTCGTGCCGCGACGTCCTCGCGGCTCGTTCCGCCGTGGTATTTTTTCTTCCTATCCTTGACGGCCCCGGAGTACATGAGCCCGCCTGATTGGTTATACAGGGATGTACGGGAGTTCTCCGAGTTCGGCAGGACGACCGCGCACAGATACGGCGGCTCTTCCCACTGCCCCGGCTTGAGCCTTGGGTTCTTTCCGAGCATGATGCGCGCTCGCAGGCCGGTTCCCTTGCGAGCGCCTGGATCTGGGACGAGGAACACGGGGTAGAGAATCGCGGATTCCTGGGTGGTACGGCGGTGCGTGAGCACATGGTCATGGCCCGCGAAGACGCGCATGCGCGAGGCGGTGACCGCCTCGTAGGCGGAGGACAGGACGCCCTTGAGGGTGCTGACCGGGATGGACACATCATCCCAGTTCGTGGCACCGCCAGTAGCTCCGCTGCGCGAGGCGACGACGACCCGCCCGTCCTTGGTGCCCTGACCGGGAACGGTCGGGGACACAACTGTGAGGGATACGCGCAGCTCGCCCGAGAGATCATTCGGCCGGAGGTAGTCGTGCCCGGAAGGCGGGCGGTTGCCGACGAAGCCGTTCCGCCCAACGGCGTGCCAGTCTTTGACCGTTGGAATGCCATTGTATGCGTGATGCCAGGTTGTCATCGATTTGCCCTTACGCGAAGACACGGCTACCGCCGAGCGCCACGTCGCCGCCCGCTTTGTGGATGCTCAGCTCTACCTCGCTGGCGCTCGGTGACGATAATCGGCTTTCCAGAGTCGGTGCCGAACATGTCGCGCGGGGAGAGGCCCTTGCCTGGATGCGGCTCACCGGTCTTGCCGTTGGTCTGGTTGTTCTCCTTGTTCTCGTCCAGGCTCATATGCCTGACCTCCCGGCCATCGGTGTAGCCGAAGGCGGCGCGCTGCATGGCGCGCACCCACGGGGTTTTGAGAAGAACGGCCTCATTCGGAAGGGGGAAGCGAGTCGTGGGCACGGTCGGCTCGGTCAAACCGAGGCAATTGCTCAGAGACGCGTAACCCTCGGCTTGGTCCGTACCGGTGCGCACTCGGAGTCCGTTCGGCGCAATGCGGACCTCGACGGCGCCCAGACCGAGGGGTTTGCCGAGACCCAGGCGCAGACATCCCACGGCATCGGGGCCGGCTACCTCGCGCTCCTCCGAGGGGACGAGCTTCTCCGGCGTGAGAACCCATAGGAGCGCCGCGAGCTCATCTTGGGACAGGTTGGTGAAGGACACGGTGCAGCGCAGGACACTGCCGGCCTCGACCCAGGAGCGGACGGTGAGACGGACCGCGTCATTGGTCTGCTCCCGACCGCCCAGGACCGCGGCTCTCGTCGCTGGCTGTGGAAAACCGTCGGCGTCGAGGTCCTTGCCGTCAAGGAGCCTGCGGTGCACGGGATAGGCCGCAGTGCCAAGCAACTGCCCCTTAGCGAAGTAATCATCGCGCCGGAGGACGCCGCCGTTCTTGTTCTTGGGAGTACCGCCGGAGGCGTCGGTGAGGAACCGCCTGGCCGACGACGGTTTGGGCATCAGAAGAGGCGTGAGTACCTTCTTCTTGGTGCAGATGCGGACTCGCGAACCGTCGACCGGCCCGATGATGATCCGGCCGCGGGCGGCGACGTCCCCGCCCTTGGCGCCATCGGCAGCATCCGGGACCACGTAACCGAAAAGCCGGTCGGCCGCCGACGCCTGCTTCCGCGACGCCAGCGGGAGAACGCCCTGCTTGTCTGCCAGTTCTCGAGGCGAGGCATCGTAGGAGCGTCTGCCGACCCTGGTCGGGAAGACGTCGACGACGTGAGTGTCATCAGGGTATCTGTCTAGACCGGCCTCGGGTTGCTTGTCGAGCCGGACGAAGACCAAGTCGCCTGCAGAGAGCGGCCGAGATGAGCCTGTTGTCCAAGTCTCGGCTGCACGGTTGAGCGGGTGCTTGTCTCCGCTGTGCACCTTCTGCTGCTCCCGGTAGGACCTAAGGACCGTGGCGTACCTGGCCACATGCTCGTCGGTGAGGGGCAGCACGAGGCCGTCAAGGCTGTGGCCATCATGCGCAGACTTGAAGAAGAATCGTTCGTAGGTTTTCTCTTTGAACAGATCGTGCGCTGACTTCGTCTCGGGGGCAGTCCGACAGGGATATCCCCGTACTTTGAAATGCGTCACTTGGCTGCCTTCGACCTCGAAGAACACCTCCAAGTCATCTTCGTCGCACACCCCAGTGACCATGAGATGCGGCGTATTCTTACTGTCCTTCCACTGCGTGAGGCGAACTTCGACCTGCTCCCCGTGCCGTGTGAGCTGACGGAAGCGGGCGAAGACCTGCTTGTCGTTCAGCGCCCCTCCGGGGCCGGGCGTGATACTCGGGTGCTTAGTGCGGACGATCGTCCCATGACCGTCGTTGAGGTCATCCCTGATCAGAGCAACTTGTGCGTTCTTTCCGAATCCGTCAAGAATCTCGACGCCGAGTCGACCGCCATCGATTTTGCAGACGCGTCCGGGAAGGAGCTGGTTCGCTGCTGCCGGATCTGCCCGGTAGGTCAAGGGCTGCGAGTGGTCATCGGCGGTGCGGCGGAATCCGCCCCGGTTCTCCGAGTCCCCGAAGACGCGGAAGCGTGAGCAGGTGAGCGTCTCGTAGGCGCGGGATATCATCCCCTTGATCATGGTCGGCGGCATGACGAGCCGCTCGTTCTCATCAATCGGTAGATCTACGTAGGTCCTCCCATCATTCTCGCTCTGCTCGCCGAAGACCAATGGCGTGCGCACCGTCATCTCCAGATCGACCGAACCGGACCAACGATCCGGATCAAGATGGTCGTGACTCGGCGCCGGGCCGTCAGCGAAAAGTTCTCGAGAGAGATTGCCCAAAGCAGCCGCCCGGGTGGTCAACGACCGCAACACCGGAATCCGGTTGACGGCGGAGTGAAAGGGTTCGAAGCTCTCGGTCCTGCCCGGCATATCAGCCCCACTCTCCCGTCATGAGCTCGTCGGTGAACACCGTGTTCCCGTACTCGGCCTCGGTGAAAACCTCGATGCTGGTCATCGTGTCCCCGGGCTTGTCGAAGGGCTCCGATGCACCGAGCTGGAGGTATGCGTTCTTGCGGTACCAGCACGACTCGCCTTCCGACTTTCCTTCCTCCATCGTCCAGACGGTGATCTCGGCGGAGCCGGACCCGTTGAGCCAGCGCCACTCGTGGGCGAGGACGGGGCCGTCCGGTGGCGGACACGTCTTCCATATCCTCACCTCGTAGACGGTCCCTTCCTCAACCGCACCATCGGAGGCTTGGAGGCTGCCGTCGTCGGAGATCGAGGTGATGGCGCGGGCGCCTGCCGTCGTGTAGGCGACACCGGCAAGGGAACTCACGGAGGCGACCTCCTCCAGGAGGTCGTCAAGTGTGCCGTCGTCGTCGGACGAGCAGGACCACACAGCCTTCTTCAACGGCGGCATCGTGAGTGTCTCAGCCATTGCGCTTCTCCTCAACGTCAATGAGATAAGAGGACCACCCAGCAGCGTCTGAGCCAGCATTCGGCGTAATCATCGTATTGACGGCCTTCAGGTGCCCCAGCAGCGCCTCGGCGACGTCGCGCCCGCTCCGGCCCGCGCCCGCCGTGAAGCTCTTGGTTCCGCCGTCGGGAAGCCCGAGCCATTCCAAGCCCGTCACGGTAATCCCTTTGACCTCCACCTGACCCAGTCCGCGGGTCCCTCTGCTGCCCAGGGGAAGCGTGCCGGTGGCCAGCTCGGCCAGAACGAGGCCCAGCAGGCACCAGGCGGCGCGACGGCGGCTGTCGTCCGCGGGTAGCCGGTTAGGGTCCAGCTCCAGGGTGATCGCGTTCCACGCGACGTCGTGCACCTCCTCGCTGTACAAGGCGCCTTCGGCCACGCCGCCCGTCCACCGGTCGCCCGCGTTGTGGGTGACGGTGCGGGGCGTGCCCGATGAGGATGCGAGGGTGTCCAGAACTGACAGGGTTCCGCGCCGCTCGGTGGTGCCGAACAGGTCGCGCACGAGGGAGGGATCGGCCGCGAGCTGATCGTGGACACCGGTCTCCGACCAGTCGTTGACGCCTTCGTCCCGCCGCGCCGCCAGGACCGTACGGGCTATCCGCGATGCCCGCGAGCGCAGCGCTCCGCGGATCGAGGAGCCTGGCAGCACCAGCAGGTCATCGCCGCGAAGGCCTGAGCGCAGTGGCGTCGTCGGCTTGGACTCCCTCCGTGCCTCATCGGAGACCGATTCGCTGTTGGCGACGGGTGGGTCCGTTGGCGACGGATCGGCCTGGGCCTCGCCTGAAGCCTCGGTCTCAGCCGGTGTCTCCGCCACAAGGATCCCGGTCGGGCTGTCCCAGTCGATGCGGATCTGTACCCGCTCCGGCTCGGTGCAGGAGACCGGTGTGACCGTGCTGGTGATGTCTTGGCCTCCGGCGAGCGAGCCCAGGAGGTCTTCTCGAGACCCGAGCGAGAATTTGACGAGCGTCCACGGCCTCGCGCCTTCGGCGAGCCTCACCCGTCCCCAGCCGGCGTTCCGGCGTCCCCCGAAAGCTACTCGCCCGGACTCCAGAAGCCCGATGATCACGGCGAAGAGCTGCTCCACCTGTTGCTCGGTGGCAGGAGGGGACGACGGGGCGGGGAGGGACTCCTCGGAACGGCTTAGGGGCATTGGCCCGGCCTGAGCGGTGACTGTTAGGGTCAGTGATGTGTCCGTCGGCACGTACTCGTGCTCGAAGAGAGCCGTGTCTCCCGCTGCCCCCCAGTAACGGTCGATGGCGATGCCGGTGCGGGTCGGCAGTCCCGGCTCGTCCGGTCCCTCTGCACCGGAGGCGCTGTCGGATGCCGGGGTGAGCTCGATGCTGTGGAAGGTCAGCGTCGCGGCGCGGGACTCCCCGCTCCTCGGGTTGCCCCAAAGGCGGTCGCGGTCCTCGCCTCCTGCACCGAGGTGCTGGAGGACCTCTTGCGGTGGGTCCGCCTTCAGATACCGTTCGCAGGCGGCACGTACGGCTCCCTTAACGGAGCGCCCCGTGAGAACCGGTCGGCCACGACCATCACGGGCGAAGCGCCGAGCCGTGGTCCGGCGCTCCTCCTTGGCGCGCATCCGGTCCGGCACCTCGTCGATCCCGCCTGAGTGCAGCGGCGAGTCGGTGACCAGGCAGACGGTCAGCTCGTAACGGGTGATGCTCATCGTCCCTCCTCCGATGTCGGCACGGTGGTGCTCCGGGTACCCAGCATGTCCCCCTGCTCCAGGCGCGCCAGTGAGAACTCGTTCCGCTCAAGCAGCGGATGTCCGACGACGAAGCGGCCGAATCCCTGAGCTCTCAGTTCGCCGACCCCGGCGATGGACAACCGCGCCAGTGCCGCTATGACGGCGTCCGGGGCTGCGCCCTCGGCCGGGCGCACCCGCAGCACTGAGCCTGCGCTGATGGCCGTGCGCGTGGCGCGCGGTTGGCCGTCGGCCGCCGCCCAGGAGTCGATGCGTCGGTGACGTATCCCGGCGGCGAAGCGGCCGTCGGCCCCGTCGACCAGGCCCACTGACGCCCCCGCCTGGATCAGTGCCGCGATCAGGTCGTCCCTGCGGCCGCCCGGCCCCAGCCGGGGGGAGCGGACCAGGACGTCGGAGGTGAGCCACAGGGTGGTAGCGCCGTCGCGGTCCCACTTGGGCGGATCCGCCTCGGACCCTCGGAACTGTCCGAGCGTGCAGCTGGCTCGGCCGTAGGCTCCACTCAGGCGGCGGGATCCCAGTCGCTCCGGGAAGCCTCCCGGCGGGAAGATCTCGTCGAGCCTCGATCTCACGTGCTCGTGGAGCGCCTCGCTCATGAGGACGGTGGCCCGCAGGCACAGCCCCGTGGGCAACGCCTTGACGAGGAACAGCTGCCCCGCGCCGGCGGCGCCCGTGCGCGAGTCGTGTGCCGTCGACTGCCGGCCCACGAGTGCCGGCGCCCCGATCGCCCCGGCCAGACCGTCGGCCGTGGGCTGTCCGGCGAGTGCCAGGTCGTGGCGAGGGAAGACGTACCCGCTGCGCAGGGGCTTGTGCACCTCCTCCGGCTCGCCGGTCAGCAGCCGGTTGAGCACCCGGGTGCGAGAGCCGCCCTCCCCGCCCTCCTGGGCTCGCTCCACCTTGGGGGTCGAGAGCACCAGCGGCACGGCCAGCCCCCGCACGCCATCGACGACGACGGTGGCATCCGAGACGAGGAGACTGCCGTTCACGACGGCGTCGCGCACGACGGCGTCGTTCTGGAAGACCCCGCGCAGTCTGCGGTGGATCAGGGGCAGGAGCATCGTGCCGCGCAAGAAGTCCAAGGAGCGGATCTCGTTGGAGAAGGGCACCTCGTAGGAGATGACCGGAGTGCGCAGCACAATGTCGAGCTCGGCGCAACGGAAGACAGAGGGCTCGTCGTCGGGGCGTGTACCGGATTGCCGCCGTGGGGTGGCGGAGATGACCGGCGCGCTCGCGGATCGTTCGGCCGTGCCGCCCTGTATTGCAGGCGGCTCCGGGGCTTGCCCCGTCCACTGCTCCAGTTGTTCACAGGTGCGGGCGGCGTAACTCGTTCTGTCGCCGACCCCGTCTGCGTCACCGACGAGGACATCGCACAGACCGTCGCCGTCGGAGCGGTTGGAGCCGAGGGCTCGTACGAGCAAGCCCGACAGCGCCAGGACGAGCTCGGTGGCACGGCGCTGCGGATCGGACCATGCGATCGTGTTCCCGTACAGGTCCGTCCCGTGTAGTTCGACGGTACCGGTGAGCGTGCAGGCACTGGCCCGCTCGAAGAACCGCAGATGATCCTTCTTGGCGGTCCCCGTGGCCTCATCGATGGACAGGGAGACGACGTCGTGGACGGTGCTCTCGGGCGGTGCGTCCGCGGGAAGGCGCGCGTCGGAGAAGGAGACGAGCCGCGGGCGCTTGGCTGTGCCGAACAGCGCTTCGACGAAGTGGCGCCATCCGCCCGAGGTACCGCCGTCGAGTGCCTGCGCCGCCAGGAAGGCCTGCTCGCGTACGGCACCCGTGACGACGGTTGCGCGGACCACAGGCAGGCCGTGTTCGTCCTTCTCGACGATGGAGTCGACGCCGCCGGCGATGCCCGTGCCGGTGGAAACGCCCCAGTCGGAGTGGAAGATGATCGTGACGGGAAGCGAGAGGGGGGAGACGGTGCTCATGCGTGGTCCTCGGAGGTGCTCGGGGTTGCGGAGGTGTTCTCGCCGGGAGCGATGGCATCGAGGTAGGACGCGGGGAGGATGTCCGTCAGCTCCATGAGGTCGAAGAGACCCTTGATGTCGCCCAGCAGAGTATCGATCCGTGCATCGACGTTGCTCCTGGCGTCCTCCCACTCCGCCTCGGCCTTGCCTTGCAGCTCCCGGCCGCGCGCGACGTCGCCGGCCAGCGCGGCCTGGGCGGCGTCGGACAGAAGTCTGCGGATGCGGGCGGCCCGCGTCTTGGGGAAGCGCGCGTCGGTCGCCTGGCTGTCCTCCGCGGTCAGGTTCTTGAATCGGCGCACTCGTGCGCAGACCTCGGGCCAGGAGGAGCGTCCGTTCGCCGATGTCGCGCTCTCGCCTGCCGAAGCCGGGGGCGCGTCGTCGGGCCACAGCAGGAAGGGACGGGTGGTGAAGGAGTCGTAGGCGTGGAGGATCTGCGTGGCGTCAAGCACCGTGGAGTCGAACAGGACGTGGTAGCTGATGGTTGAGCGCGCGGGTGTGGACGCCTTGCCGACCTTCTTCGCCTCGGTCACGAGCCGCTCGGCCAGATCGTAGGCGATGTGGAAGGGGTAGCTGTGGCCGACGACGGCGACCCCGGCGGCCGCTGTCATGGGACCAGACTGTACGTTCGGGTCATCGCTCAGGTGGCTGAGCAGCTGGTCTTCTTCGGTTCGTTGCTCGTAGTCCTTGAGGTAGGCAGTAGCGAAGGGCAGGGCGTAGTCGCCGCTGGTGATGACGGTGACGTCGTCTCCGCCCAGGATGACGGGGACAACGGGGATCGCCGTGTGTTCGCGGCCCGTCGCCTCGGCGTCCTGGCGCGCCCAGTCGGCGACGTCTCTCCAAGCGGTGACGAAGGCCTGGATGACGTTGTCCTCCAGTCGTTCGTTGACCTCCAGGAGGAAGCGGCGCAGAGCGTCGGGGTCGTCTGGCTCGCAGCGGACTTCCTTCCGGAAGTCGCCGTCTGGGACCTTCTTCATCGCCATGTCGAGGTCCCGCATGATGGCGCCGACGCCGTTGCCGTCGATGTGGATGACGGCGATCTTCGACAGGGCGAGTGAGTCGTCATCGCCCAGCGGCTGGAGCATGCGTTCCAGCTTCAGGGGGTCTCGTGCGAGCTCCTCATCCGGAAGGCCGCCTTCGATTCGCGCCCGGTCGAGAAGGCTCTCCCTGGACGCGAGTGCCAGGTGACGTTTAACTCGGGAGGGCAGGGAGAGGGCCGTCCTCGTATCGTCCGTGGCCTCGTCGCGGATTCCCAGGGGCGGGGCCGCGGGGAGGACGGAGTCCTTCGCCCGCGTCAGGAAGGGCATCTGGGAGAAGCGGGCGAGAGCCGGAGGGCGGGAGAGCGCGTACTCAGCGGCCCTGGTGTGCACCTCTTTGAGCGCGGCGGCGTCCACGTACTTCTTGCCACCCATGTCCACGTAGACGCCTGAGACGTCCATACCGGGCGTCTCGGCGAGCGCCCGGCGGGTCACCCGGCCGATGAGGGAGACGGCGTCCGACTCGCCATCGACCATGATGATGACCTTGCCGGAGGAGCGGGAGACCCAGGGATCGGGCGGGTGGCACACCCCGGGCTCTCCGAGCGCCTCCTTGGTCCAAGAGGAGAGACGGGTCAGCTGGAACGAGGCGCCGATGCTCTCGCGCAGGCGCGGGGAGGAGAAGATGTAGCGCTGGTTCCCGTTGGTCTCGAGCATGACGAGGTACATGGGGGATCCTCTCGGATGGGCGGGACACGCTCAGTGTGCCACCCGACTGGCGACGGTGGACGCATTTCGTGGGTGTGTGACGCGCACGGGTGAGGCGAAGGTCCAGGGCTGGCGCAGCAGAGGGGCTGGGTGCACAATCGCAGCTGTGAAGTGCGCCATCGCTGGTTGGTGGCATCGGCGCAGCGGAAGCGAGCAGGAGGCGCGGATGACCATCATCGTCCACCCGGTGGGCCAGGGGGACCTGCTCAACGACATCGTCGGGCTCTCCAGCCTTGAGCGGCAGGATGCCCAGAAGGAGGCGCAGAAGAAGGCGAAGGACCTTCTCGACGCGAAGGACGCCGAGGGCCTGCTCGGCCTGTTGCTCGAGCCCCCCGCGAAGGACTCCCGCTTCAGCGCCCCGCCGCTGTCCCTCATCCTGCGCTCGCTCTGCCCGGCTGCGGGTAGGCCGACGCGCATGGTGACAGTCCTGCTCCTCGTCAGCCGGAGCGGCAGTTCCGGGACATGGACCAGCGGGATCGGCGAGCTCCTCGGGAATGCGCTGGGTCTTGAGGGCGTCCATGACGGGCTTCTGCGGAAACTGCGTTTGGATGTCCGCGCGGAGATGCTCAACGCGAACCTCAGCGAGGCCGAGGGAATCAAGAGCCTCACCGAGAGACTCGGCAGCCTCGTGTCCTCGCAGGCTCAGGAGGGAACCGAGCCGGACGTCGTCGTCAATGCGATCTCCGGCGCCTCCATGATCGCGCTCGGCGCGATGGGCGCCGCAGACCGGCTCGGACTGGACTGGCGGGCAGCGGTCGCGCCCGGCGCCGGGAAGGACACGGCCGTCCTGCTCGACCGCACCTCGTACGAGACCGCGCCCTTTCACTGGCTGCGCTCCCTCGGATACATCGAGCAGGCGCGAACATGGGCTGGGGAGTATCAGCCGGAACTCCTTGATGACGACAGTTTCAAGAGACTCTGCGACCTGATGAAACGTCTTGAGAGCAAGCCGGCTGATCTGACGGCCGACGACCTGGCATCCCTGCTGGCGCTCGACATGGCGCGTGCGGACAACGGGGCCGCCCTCGTCGCCCGAGCCTGGGCGCAGAAGCACTATCTGACGCTTCACGAGCAGGAGTCCAAGGACGACAAGGACGCTCCTTGCAATCTTGTTGAGGAAGCGACGAAGAGGGGCAGTGGTAAGCCGCCGCAGCTCGGACATGTTATTGCCCTCGCCCTGGAGCGTGCCGACGAGCTCGGCGACGACTGCCCGGCCTCGGTCCGCTGGCTGCTGGAGCACCGTTGGCTCAACGACATCGGGACGGCGGCGGTCCACGACCTCGCCGCGCCGTCGGCCTCTGAGGTCACGAAGGTGCTCGCCCTCGATGAGATCGCTCCTCGTCTTCCGGACTGGCTTGCCCGACCCGGCAGAGGGCCAGTCCTCTTCATCGTTCCGTGCGGTGCCGGCGCACCGCGCGGGATACATGTCACCGAACGGGTCCTCAGCGGGGAACCGGACCAGAGGACCCGCCGAGCGGTCCCCGGCGCCATGCTCGACGGCGCGGGGGCTCTCACGGCCGAGTTCCTCCTCCTGCACTCCTCCAACTCTCGTTCCAAGAAGACGGCCCTCGACGAAGCCGCAGCATCCTTCACCGCCCGAGTGGACGCGGGATGGGAGAGACAGCATACTCCCGTCCTCGTCGACCTGTGCGACTACGGGGGAGACGATGAGAGCGAGTACGTCGCGACACCCTCGATCATGCGGACCGTCAAAGCCCAGATCGCTCTTGCGCTCGGGGCGAAGCGCCCTGCGGCCGTCGTCATCGTCGGCACCGGCCAGAAGGCGGCGGTGCTCGGCGCGCTCCAGGCGGCCCAGGCGTGGTGCGCGGGGCACGCCGCCCCGCTCTTCCTCCAGACCTTCGTCGATGAGAGGAATGAGGGTGCCCGAAAGAGGTCCGTCCCCCAGCTCCACCGGCTCGCATTGCACAACGACGCCGAGCACGCCCTGCGCGAGGCTGCCCTCCACAGCCTGAGGAGTCTCAACCTCCTCAGCGCGACCCGTGTTCTCGCGGCCGGCGACGGGGACATGGACGAGTTGGCGGACAAGTGCAGCGCGCTGCGTCAGAGGCTTCTTGAAGTCGCGAACGACGAGGAGGACCCGGACCGCGGGGTCGGCGTCCTCATCGACCTCCTCAAGACGGTCGCCGACCTGTGGGAGAAGGCCCCCGAACTGACGAGGATGCGTTTGGCGGTCGTCGTCGCCGAGGCGCTGAACTTCAAGACGAGTGGGAGGAAGCTCCTCATCAGGAACAACAACCTCGGGCCTGCGAGCGGCGGAATCGACCTCGGTCGGCCCTGCCCGAAGGACCGCGGTGAGAAGGAGACGAGGGACAAGGGCCCTCATCGCGACCTGCTCGAGGTCCTCTACAGAGTCCGGAACCACTTGGTCGTCACGCACGCAGACGGTCTCGTCGAGCCGGCTCTGCGGGCGGTTCTCCAGGATCTGGGGGTCGAGGGTATTCAGACGGATTCCGGCTTAAAGAACGTTAAGGAACTGACTTATCCGGACATACTGCGGCTGACATGCACGAAGCTCGAGGAAGCGGCCTGCGCCCTCGGCGTCGAGCCGGCGCAGTCGACGTGGAAGGACGACGTTGACCGCCTCATGGCTGATCTCGAGTCCCGGGCCCGCGCCCGGGAGCCACGAGCAGGGGATCATGCCGCCTTGCGGGTACCGGCCACGGTTCTGGTCAACCTCACTCCGCACGACGTCGTCATCGACCCTGGTGACGGCACGCCACCGGTCCGGTTCCCCGCGTCCGGCACCGTCCCCCACTTGGTGCTGTCCGAGCCGCAGTGGGAGACGCTCACCGTCGCCGACCCGGCCCGCCCCGACGGCCCGCGCGCCTCGGTCGGGCTGCCGCTCGCCGTCGGGGCGACCTGGCAGGGCGTGGACCCGCCCCTGCCGGAGCCGCGGCCCCACACCCTGTACCTCACGAGCCGCGTGGTGGCCGAGCATTTTCCGCACAGGACGGACCTCGTGTGGCCCGACGATCTTGTCCGTGACGCCGAGGGCCGGGTCATTGCCGCACGCCGCCTCGCATGCCTGGCGAGTGCGGACGACTGCGCTGCTGGGCAGTCAGAACGGTCTTCGACGCCGACCGATCGTGTGCGGGAGAACGCCGAGTGACCTCTGCGGCCTATGGCTGTCCATGGAACAAGATCGTTTCTGGTTTCGCTGGGTGGGAGGTGTTCGAGGTCGTGGGTTCAAGCACGGCGAGGGCCGTCCGCCCGGCCTGCGCGGCGTCAACTGGCCAGCTGGGCGGCCCGCTGATGCGAGACCCCCATCAGGTGGCCGACGTCCCGCAGTGTCAGGCCCTCGTCCCGCAGTACCCGGGCGGCCCGCTGGTTCAGTTCGGCGGCGG
>ERZ773060.65-NODE-65-length-56088-cov-13.8705_pt1 | contig 56088 bp, 58 predicted proteins | sample MGYA00580628_ERZ773060 | MGnify/ENA primary metagenome ERZ773060 (study PRJEB29015, sample SAMEA2738019) | human oral metagenome | biome: human oral; feature: human-associated habitat; material: dental | place: China | collected 2045 ... | reverse complement strand
TCCAAATGAGACAACAACGCCCCATAACGCCCAACAACATGCTGACCATACTTGCTGTCCACCCGCCACGCCTCGACTTTCCAAAACCGGAACTGCGCAGCCAGTCGAGACTCGGAGTGTTAAAATAAAGGCCTCAAAGTAAGAAGCAATAATGATCGTCTTGACCGTTGCTTTAACTAAGGAAGAGCCAGTTTCAATGGAAGAAAACACGAACACCCCGAGAAACAAAAGACGAACAAGGTGCACCACAAGGCTTTCACCGTCTTTCCACGAGACTTTAGCCGTTAAGCCTCCCGTTAGATCTCTGCTGCGGGTCGCCTCAGCACTGCTTGTATGTCTCGTTAGCACATCTGGATGTGCTAACGAGCCCGTACAAGTCGGTTCACCGAGGATTGTCCCGGATGCAGAGATAGTGAACGCCGAGTGGGGAGAACCCGACTACAGCAATGGATACAGTGAAACGGCAGGTGGACGGCACCTTCTCATCAAGATGAAGCTAAAAGGACCTTACAAAGGGTCAATGCTAAGCATCACCACAACGTCCCTTTCCGACAACGCCCAGAAGTGGAGAGACGAGAACTTAAAACGACTCGAAAATCCGCATGTAAGCGCAAATTGGAAACACATAGTTGCATTCAAGTCTCCAAGAGGGGTTGGAAATCGTAGCGCGTATGGTTACTCATATTACGAAAGCGATTTTAGAAGATGGGCTCAGGCATGGTTTGTCAACTGTTTGGATGGTTACGTTTGTGAAGTTCACTTAGAAAGCCCCATCGACTCCGGGAGTTTCGAATCGAAGCTTTCGAATATTCTGAATGAGATTAAATGGAAAAAAAGAACTGTATACGGTTAAACCTATAACATCATTTTGAATCTCGAAGGGTCCCGTCATAAGCATCTTTCATCACTTTCGCGACGTTTGTGACATTAGAAATATGATTCTGCGCAGATTCAGTCCAATATGAATGCTTGGCAAATTGATAAGCTTCTTGCTCATTAGGAGTGGTGTTCTTCTTTGGAGTATTTGTTTCGTCGATAAAGCCCTCTTCTTTCGGTAGTTGGTCGCGGAGCTCGTTGTTTGTCCTGATCCGCATTTGAGGCGCACCATACGTATTGTTCTGTCGCTCTGCTTCGTTTTCGATCGCGTCCACCGGGCTGTATTGTCCATTGGGCGTAGGCTGAGTAAGCCTGTTTGTGATGGTTTCGACGGCATTGTCGCGGTCGCTGACCGCCTCGGCGCGGTTGTCCAGAGACAGCCACTTGTTAAAGGCCGCGTCTTGAGCCGCCTGAAAGGCTTGGCTGCCGCCAGGAACCTTGCCCGCCGGAATAGCGCTCGTGAGGTGGTTGATCAAACCTCGAACATTCGAATGGCTTTTGTCCTTAACCTCCCCGACATTGACGTCCGCGTTGTACTCAGCCAACTCCAGCAACGCCGGCGGACGCCCGTGCAATCCGGTAGCTTTAGTGTCACGCACACCATTTCCAAAAGCCAAATCAGTAAACAACCCTCTCTCAAAACACTTATGGATAAGCTAGAATTACTGGAGTCGTGATTTCGCAGCGTCCAGCCGCAGCACTTTCTTGTCGGCTACCGTCGCCGAGAGCGAAGGAACATTTATGATCTACGCAACTAAAGAACTCCCTCGCTCTGAGCGAATCCCCCGCTGTCGGCCTCGAGCAAGATCTTTCCGAACTGACGACCATGCACTGACGGGGCTCCTAATGCGGATTGCTATCACAACACTCGTTTGTCTATTTTATTTGACTGGATGTTCAAATCCACCAGAGCAGGTAGGTGTCCCCGTTGTCGCCCCCCGAGCACGATTCGGAGCTACCGGATGGAGCGAACCATCTAACAGACTTTTATCTGCCCATAAAGGCGATGTCGGTCAGATTCTTTTTCGGATGAAGAAAAGTAACCCTAACCGAGGCGCGTTGCTAAGCATAAGAGGAGAATACAGTCACGCTGACGCAAGAACGCATGGCAAGGAGGTTGTTCGCTGGCGCACAAGCGGTAACTATAGCGCATGGGAGAATCTGGCTCCGATTAAAGGAAACCGATCGATTGGAGGGCGGCGGGCCTTTGGATACTCCTATCGCGAAAAACGCTTTAAACGATGGACTCAAGTTTGGTTTCTCAACTGTGGTGACTATGTTTGCGAAGTATATCTGGAAAGTCCTTCTAACGCTTCGTGTCTCGATTCATCACTTTCCAAAGCATTAGACAGCATAAGATGGAATCAGATCACGATATATAAGTAACTTCCACAAGAAGTTGCTATTTGGAGTCTCTAAAAGACCCTCTATATGCTTTCTCTATGGTATCCGCAACATCTGTCGTGGGCGGTACGTTTTCCCTTCCCAGATCTGTCCAATAAGAGCGCTTTGCGAATTGATAAGCCTCTTCCTGGTTCGCATCTACATCCGTCTTAGCGTTACCTTGATCGTCAATGAAGTTCTCTTTATCGGGAATGCTCTTATGAAGTTCCTTCATTGTCCATAGATGCGATTCTTGAGAATGAGACGTATTGTTTTTTTGGCGCATGGCTTCATCACGTATCGTGTCCACAGGACTATGTTTATCGTCTGTGGGATAGATGAGTTTGTTCGCGATGGTTTCGACGGCATTGTCGCGGTCGCTGACCGCCTCGGCGCGGTTGTCCAGAGACAGCCACTTGTTAAAGGCCGCGTCTTGAGCCGCCTGAAAGGCTTGGCTGCCGCCAGGAACCTTGCCCGCCGGAATAGCGCTCGTGAGGTGGTTGATCAAACCTCGAACATTCGAATGGCTTTTGTCCTTAACCTCCCCGACATTGACGTCCGCGTTGTACTCAGCCAACTCCAAATGAGACAACAACGCCCCATAACGCCCAACAACATGCTGACCATACTTGCCGTCAATCCGCCACGCCTCGACTCCGTCGCGGTACATGCCCTGGGTCGCCTTGTTCGCCAGTTCCAACAACGCCGGCGGACGCCCATGCAACCCGCTGGTTTTAGTGTCACGCACACCATTCTCAAAAGCCAAATCAGTAAACAACCCTCTCTTGGCCAGTGTCATGTCGTCAACCAACGAAGCCGGAAGAGCAAGCCGGTAGCGTTTGTCTTTGACGTCATAGACCGCCCCGTCCCCGGACTCGACGCCGGAAGGGGTCGTCAGTTCCCGGGCGAGGTCGTCGGTGTATTCTTTGAGGATCTGCCCTGTCCACGAGCGCAAGCCGTAGTGGGCGGCCCCGAAGCGCGGTTCGCCTTGGGCGCCCAGACTCTGGCCGGGGTCACTGCCGTTGATCCCGCCCGAGCGCAGACCCTCGGTATATCCTTGGAGGTAGCCGCGGACGGCGGTGAAGGTGCGTGGATCGTGGACGGCGTCTTTACCGGAGGTCGCCTCGTCTACGATGTGTCCGAGCTGCTCGCCGTGGTCCACATAAGACGAAATGCCGTGCGACAGGGCATACCGGGACCCGACAAGATAGCGGGCCACATTCGGATCCTTGTTCCCGGGCACGTCGACCTCGCTGGCGAGGAACTCCCGACTGACCTTGGGGTCCCCGTCCAGCCCGTACATCATATTCGCTACAGGATCACGTGATCCCAACCCGTCAAAGGGGGAATAGTTACCGTGAGTGGCCAGATTATGTTTACCTGTGGTTTGTGACAGTGTGCCGTAAGAAGCACGATAGTCTGCTCCTTGTTCACGGTCCCATTTGAGCAGGTCGTGCATGACGGAGTTTTTGCCGTTGACGAACTCGTTGGAAAACGTCAGCTCAGGGTGGGCTTTGGCACCCATGGCGAACATTTGACCCAAGTGCACGTAGCCTCGTTTGTCGCCAATAATCGTTCCAGATGACCAGCCAACCGCTTTTACTTCACGTCCAGCGACCTTAATGGACTCGAGGTAGTCTTTCCGCCATTGCCCCATCGTCTCGTCGCCCGATTTGACTTTCATGGACACCCCGCCGCCCTCTGACAGACCCTTCCACGTCTCCCAGGTGTCTTTCGCTTCCCCATCCAAACCACGAGGAACCGAACCGGTAGCAACCATTACCGACGCACCCAGCCCCCCGTACAGCAGCTGAAGATCCTTGCCATGTTGGCCGAGCTGATCTCTTTCTATTAATCCTGTCTGTGTCACCATGGTGCTTTTAGCGATGCGCGCGTCCAGTTTGCGTCCCAGGTCGGCCATCCGTTTGGGGTTGATCTTCGCAGCAACGGCCGCGCAGAAGTAGGGGTCGGTCCCGAGACGGTCGAGGTAGCCCTTTTTCTTCATCTCCTCCAACGCCCTTTTCGTCGGAACCCCGTCCTCGTCGACGTCGGAGACGAGCCTGGAAAAATCAGCGGCGTCGGCCTCGGCGTTGGCCGCCATCGTCTGGGCCCCCAGAATCCCTCCCCCTCCGAAAAGGGCCACGCCCAGATCGTTGCGGTCCGGACGCCGCCCGGCCCCGGCCCCGACTTTCCCGGCGGAGGGGGCGAGGTCGCCGAGAATCGATTCGATCTTCTTCGACAACGTCTCGGCCTCGGAGTCCAACTTCTCGATGCGCCGGTTGTACCGGTCCGCCAGCTCGAACTGCTTGTCTTTCAGACTCTTCTTCTGGTCATCGGTTGCACCTTCGCCCAAAACGTCGATGACTTTGAAAGCCCGCATATCCCCATCCCACTCCTCCTGCATTCCTTTGACGTCCGTGATGGTCTGCCTGTACAGGCACTTGTAGGAGTCAATGGCTTGACCGACCGCGTGAACCATCCCGCTGACCCTCCTGACTGCGCCGGTCAGCTTTTCGATCTCCCTCTTCCATGCTTCGACCATCTCCCCGGTCATCGAATCCGGGTTGACGCTGCCAGCCATGATCTGTGATCGATGCAACGCCTCATTGACATGCGACAGCTGCACCAGCGCGCTGTCAAAATCAACGTGCTCCGGCAGCGGAAGCGCATCGCCGCCTGAAACCATTGCATACGACATTACAAATCCCTCCATGATGCGCGCTCACCCTGTCGGCCAGCGCACCGACCCTTGTTAACTTGCGTGAATTGAATACTGTCCGTGAAGCGGCGTCGCGCAGAGTCAAGCCGATTTGGGCCCGACAACACGCATAGCGCCACTGCGCCAGTAAGAACGCAACCGCTTTCGACGACCCGACAAGACAGTAGCCCTGTTAAGTCGGCCGAACACGACTGTCAGCGTAAGTTTGACGGGACGGCAGCCCCTTCAAACCCAATGAAACGCCAGCTCCTGCGAGCTTGGCGATATGATCAACCTGCCGCCCCGGCAAAACGAAAGCCCTGCCCGGCCGGTTTGACGACGTGATGACCGCTATATCTGTAGGTTTAGCGGTCCCGTCACTCACTCTACAACACAAAACACTCCGGCGCAAGACCTTAGGAGAGCTAAGGCAAAGGCGCTTAGTTCCGCCTTTGCCTTAGATCCATTATGATCACTGAACATGGTTCTCTATGTGTTTAGTTTTGCTTATAGAACCGCAAAACTGCAATGTGTCCCACTTTTTAACACAGCGCAGAACGGCGGCATGAAGCCTTTCTGCTTTACTAATCGTCAGTACAAACAGGACTGAAACGCGAGACGACGTCGCCGTCAGTTTACGGATGCGACCCGCCCTCGGACACTCCTCAAACACCGAACACCGACCACATCCGAGGCGACCCTGACGCCAGTTGCCCCCCAGTATGACTCGGATCAACGAGCCATTCCGGATAGAAGATCGAGGAAGATGGTTCCCAGCTTTCATGCAATCAAAGCGTCGTAGCCCTGTGCACACTAAGCTGGAGTCAGCACGGCAATTCCGCAAGACATCTGATTCTCGGAACAGAGGAGATTCGACATGACTGTCCACGCGAAAAAGGCTTCCTTAATCAAAGCCATTCTGATGGCCTTTACGATTTTCTTACTGACCGGTTGTCGCCTCGAAGGAACCATCGATTACCGACCTGATGTTAACACAGTCTTATCGTTTGAAGTAGAGGATACTACAGGATATATGACCGAACTCAAGCGAACATGCGAAAGCGTAAAAATAATGGCTCAAGCAAACGCCAGATTCATCAAAAATCCAAAAGTAGAAAACCTTACCCCTCCGGGAGGAAGAACTAAATGTAATGTTACCTCTACTGAACCAATGGAAGGAACTACGACCTTGAATAAGAAGTCCGGTAAATATTACATTAACGTTCCAAAATGGAAAATCAACGGTGACTTTAGTAAGTTTCAGCTAAAAATGACAATTATCATGCCGGGCAAAGTTACTCAAACAAACATAGGGAAGGTAGAAGGGAATAAGGTGATCATCGAGGACCCTAACGTTTGGTTTAAGGGAATATCCATTGTTTCAGAGAAAGAAAAGTCCTACAATACTTCAAATATCAATAACAATCCTAATATAACATCAAATGATTCAGATGAGTCGAAGCCGTCGCAGAGCGAGAGCGGAAACGGCTTCCCTGCGTGGGGCTGGGGGCTTGTCGGCGGCGGCGTTCTGGCAGTCATCATAGGAATCTGGTTCCTTTTCGGACACAGGCGACGGGCAGCTCATGCTCCAACCACCGGTCCCAGCCAGGCACCTGTCGTTCCTTCGACTTTGGCACAACACGCACAGCCCTACGCCCCCGGTCAGCAGGCCACAAACCCAACCCACTACCCGCACAACAACGCCCAGGCCGCGCCGCCTTCAGGCTACGGCTACAACACGCCCCCGACCTTCCCTCAAACACCGAGCCCCGACCACACGCAAGACGACCCCGACACAAGATACCGCTCCCGGTAAGACTCGGATCAACAAGCCATTCCAGATAGAAGGTTGAGAGAGTTGGTCCCGAGATTTCACACATACAAAGCGCTGCAAGTCTGCGCGCGCTAAGCTGAGGTCAGTACGGCAACTCTGCAAGCCATCCGATTCTCAAAACAAAGGAGACTCGACATGACCGTCCACGCGAAAAAGACTTCCTTAATCAGAGCAATTTTGATAGCCCTTACGGCCTTCTTACTGGCCGGCTGTCGCCTCGAAGGAACCATCGACTATCGGCCTGACGCTAAAACAGTCTTGTCTTTTGAAGTCGAGGACAGCACGGGATCCATGACCGAACTCAAACAAACGTGCGAAAGTGTGAAGATAATGGCTCAAGCAAACGCCAGTTTTATCAAAAATCCGAAAGTAGAGGACCTTACCCCTCCGGGAGGAAATACTAAATGTAAGGTTACTTCCACTGAACCACTCGGAGGCGCACCAGGTTTAAGGGAGGATTCCAAATCTTACCGCGTTGAGGTTCCGGCAAGCACAAAGAAAACAGATTATAGCGGCTTTATAGTAAAAATGACAATTATCATGCCAGGAAGAGTTACTAAAGCTAATATTGGGAAGATTGATGGAAACAAAGTCATGATTGACGATCCCAACTTTTGGTCTAAGGGCATTTCGATTACGGCGGAAAAGGAGGGGGCGTCAAAGGCTTCGACGTCAGATGGCGGCCCGTCCAGACCATCGAATGAGAAAACTGGAGCAAAGTCGTCGCGGAGCGACAGCGCAGGCGGTTTCCCGGCGTGGGGCTGGGGGCTTGCCGGCGGCGGCGTTCTAGCCGTCATTGCAGGAGCCTGGCTCATTCTCGGACGCAAACGACGCACAGCCCAGGCCCCGACCACCGAGCCCGCCCAGAGGCCTGTCGTCCCTTCAACTCTGGCACAACAGGCACGGACCTACGCCCCTGGTCAGCAGGCCACAAACCCAGCCTACTACCCGCACAACAACGCCCAGGCCGCGCCGCCGTCAGGCTACGGCTACAACGCGCCCCCGAACTCTCCTCAAGCGTCGGCCCCCGTACAAGACGACCCCGACACAAGATACCGCCCCCGATGACACGTTGTGTCGCGTTGCCTCTTACTGATAAAAGCTTGAAGCGCCGGTGACAGACAATTAGCAGGGCTGTCTCTGGGACTGTTCTCGGCGCACAACGCACAAAGGTGTGGGGTGAGACCGGATCCGGTCTCACCCCACACCTTTAATTTCGGATTAGACCGAAGCTAACCTTGATGCTTGCCTTGGCCCTCCTCAGGCTCCTCACGTCGGCCGGCCTCAAGGAAGGTCACAGTGTTGTCCGTCTCGTAAGGGGTAACCTGCGTCTCTTCAATCGAGCGGTGGTCTTCCCGACGCTTGTCCTTGCGATCCTTTCCGCGTCCGCCCGTCAATCCCGATATGGCGCGCGACGTGGAGGCGGACCTGCTCCCTGCGGAGGCTCCTGGCCGCGTCATCCCCGGACGGGCCGAGCCGCTGCGCGAGGACGTGCTCGCCGTCGACGAAGCTGTGCGCCCCACGGCGGAGGCACGCCCCGCAGTCGAGGAGGAACGCCCTGCGGACGCACCGGCTCCCCCGCGGGCTCCGTTCACGCCCTTGGCCGAAGAGGCACCTCCAGCGGAGCGTCCGGCCATGGATGCTGCACCACGCCCCGAAGCCCCAGTCCCGCGGGCGGTTGCCGACCCTGCCCCGCGAGCTGACGTCGCACCGCCTCGAGCACTGCCGGCAGTCCCCTGGCTCGTCGCGGACGAGGTCGTACGAGCCGCCGTCGTCGCACCCTTCATGATCCCCGACCCGCGACCGGAAGACGTCGAAGCGGCCGAACGAGCAGCCGTCGTCGCGCCGCCTTTCATGATGCTCGACCCACGGGCGGAGGAAGCGGACACGGGACGCGCAATGCCGCTGGCGCCGCCTCGGACGCTGCCGGCCCTTCCCTGACTCGTCGCGGACGTCGTCGCGCGGGCCGCCGTCGTCGCGCCCTTGACGATACTCGTCGAGGACGTCGTCGGGGTGCGCATGGTGGCCCCCGACCTCATTGAAGAGGCACGCGAAGTCGGCATCGATTGGGCCGTTCGCGCAGCGCGGGCAGCCTGATAGGCCTTGTATCCAGCCACCGCTGCGCCTCCCCCGCCGATGGCTGCGGCCGAGGCCAGCGGATTGTGCACCGCCGGAGAATGGAGGCCCGATGGATGGGCTCCCCCTCCAGAAATCAAGGATCCTGACGAGGAGGGCGTGTAATGCGAACTTTGCAGAGACCAGCTGTCTGCTCGTTGACCGGGGGAAACGGGGTGGACGGAAGAATGCCCAGTCGAACCGGCGTGGCTTCCGGCCGAGCCGACAGAAGCGTCGCCTCCCGACGTGTGCCATGCAGTTGCCGACCTTGAGGGGCGGGTCTGCTGATAGCCGCCGGGAGAACCGTCGCCGGAGGAGCCTCGCCGCCCGCGCCCGTCTCCGTCGTCCGAGTCTCCTATGCCCGGCGTACGCTTTTTCAGCCCTTCGTGGAAGCCCTTCTCAGCCGATCCGTACGATTTCGTTTGCTTGTGGATGAACGGGAGCCCTGAGATCGCCGCCTCGGTGCGCGATTGCAGTTCGCTGAGAACCTTCTTAGCCCGCTTCTCGAACTCGGCATGGGCAACTTGAAGCCGCTGTTCCGCCTGTGCTTGGACCTGTGCGCTTACAGGCCCTCCCCCGGGAAGGGCCGTTGCCATGCTGTTCAAGCTATCGTTCATTCTATTGACTTTGCCCAGATTTGCCTGGATTTCAGCGCTACGTTCTTTCGCTTGGATGCCTCCTTTCATGGCCTCCTCGCGAACCTCTATCAGCTTGCCGATTCCATCGGAATGGGCCTTCAGATCCTTGGCAACACTTCCGAGGTCGGCTTGAACCGACCTGGCCGTCGTCCCCTCCAAGCCAAGGTCGGCGGCAACCCTCTCGTTGATCCCCGCAACCTCTTCGAGTTTGCCCTTGACGTCGTGCAAATGGCTGTTCGCCTGCTCAATCGACGTCGTATCCCACGACTCGATGCCGTGGAGCCTGTCAGCATTGGGAGTCGCCATTATTTATCATCCTTCTTCGCAGATGCCACTTTCTTTATTGCCGCCGCGCCTGCTTTAAAGGCTCGGGTAATGGATTGCATTCCCTGGGGAGCAATGTATTCGAACTTCGAGTCCAAGGCGTCTAGCTGGTCCATGTAGCTCTGGCGCTCTTGGTCATCGATGTGTTGGAATGACATGAGAGACTCCCGCAGATGCGCGATGATCGCGTGCTGCCTCTCCGAGGTGGACTTCAGTTCATCGTCGATGGCGACAAACGATGCGTGCAGGGGCGTCTTGAAATGGTCCAGCTCGTCGACGGCTGACCAGTGTTCGCCGCCGCCAGGACCCGCTTCTATCTGAACGCCCGACCTGAAGCTGTTTTGAGCCTCTTGGAACTTGTCGCCGCCCTCCGAGAGACTTGCTAGCTGTTGATTGAATTTGTCTGAGTCGAGTTTGAATATTGCCACTTGATCATCCCTCCCGAATCTTGTGCGTGTACGAGATCTAATGGTGGCTACACCAGGGAACCCTGATGTTTCTAGGATTATAGAATACCCCTCAATCGTCGAATCCGCATCCATCTTCGTCACATTCGCGTGTCATGCGGGTTGAAAACCTACCAACAATTAGCGAATCTTGACGAAACCGACAGTTCAAAGCGAACCAGCCGTGATGTCTGCCGATCGGCTCGGGGCTGACTCCCCCTATCCTATGAGATGATTCCGCTCGCCGCTCGGGGACCGTTCCCCGAGCGGCGAAATGACGCCGATTTCACGTAAAGTTCTATCCTGCAAGCCGGTCAGTCGAGAGGAGCGGGCACGATTCCGAAAGGCTTCAGGCCGGCCTCGCCGCCGTCGGGCGCGGTCAGAACCCAGATGCCTCCCGTGTGAAGAGCCACCTCATGCTCCCAGTGGCAAGCATCCGAGCCGTCCGCAGTGACGACGGTCCATTCGTCGTCAAGCACCCGGTTGGCCTGGTCTCCAGCCGTCAACATCGGCTCAATGCAGAGCACCATCCCGGGCTTGAGCCGGGGCCCGCGCTCGCGAGAGCGGAAGTTCGGCACATCCGGCGGCATGTGCATGGCCGATCCGATTCCGTGGCCGACGTAATCGACGACGATGCCCGGCGGGTCGGGAAGGCTCACAACGAAATCGTCGATGGCTCGCCCGATGTCGCCCACGCGGCCGCCCGTTGCCATGGCCGCGATGCCGTGCCACATGGAGGCCTCGGCAATTTCGCATAGGCGCCTACGCGCCGGAGCGTCCTTGCCAGGAACCACAACAGAGAAGGCCGCGTCGCCGTGCCAGCCGTCCAGGACGGCGCCGCAGTCGAACGACACCAAGTCTCCGGCCTCGAGCACCCTCTCCCCCGGGATTCCATGAACGATCTCCTCGTTGACTGAGACGCAGATCTGGGCCGGATAGCCGTAGTAGCCGTAGAAGTTCGATCGTGCCCCGTGGGCCTCCAAGACCTCGCGGGCGAGCTCGTCCATGCGACGCGTCGTCACCCCGGCGCGGACCTCTTCGCGCAGGGCCGCATGGATCGCTGCCACGACCAAGCCCGCCTTGCGCATGCTGCGAATCTGGCCGTCCGTCTTGTATTCCAAGGAGCGAGAGGAACGGGACATCAGGCGCGGGAGCTGAGGAAGGAGTCGACGGCGCGCCCTATGCGCTCGGCCACCTCGTCGACCTCGCCGATGCCGTCGACGCTCAGGAGGATCCTTCGCGCTCGATACTCGGCGATGAGGGGCTCGGTCGTCTGATGGTAGAGGGCGATCCGATGCCGGATGACGTCCTCGGTGTCGTCCTTGCGGCCTTCATCGGCGGCCCGCCCAAGGAGCCGTTGCACGACGACGTCGTCGTCGGCAGTGATCTCCAAGACGAAATCGAGGGCTGTCCCCAAGCCTCCGAGTATGTCGTCGAGGGCGTGGACTTGGTGGAGGTTGCGCGGATAGCCGTCGAGGAGGAATCCGCGGGCCACGTCCTCCTCGCTCAGCCTGGCTGCGACCATGCGATCGGTGACGTCGTCGGGCACGAGCTCGCCGCGCGAGGTGTACGAGTCCGCCAAGCGGCCCAGTTCGTCGCCCGCTCGGGTGTGGGCCCTGAAGATCGCGCCCGTTGAGACGGCTGGGACCCCGAAGCGCTCCGTGAGGGCCCGCGCCTGCGTTCCCTTGCCTGAGCCCGGGGGGCCGACGAGGACGAAGCGTATGGACATTGGGACACTCCCTTGCGTTGCTTTAGTTGCGTTCTTTGTTGTCCTTTGCGAACTGTCGCTTTCCATCAGCGGCGCTCCCGGCGAGCATCAGCGGAGGAAGCCTTCGTAATGGCGCTGCTGAAGCTGGGCGTTGATGTCCTTGACCGTCTGCAAGCCGACGCCGACGAGAATCATGATCGACGTTCCGCCGAACGTCCCCTGGAATATGCCCATCTCGGAGAACATGACGGACGGGATGAGGGCGACGACCGTCAGATAGATGGCGCCCACCCAGGTGATGCGCTTCGAAACGTAACTGAGGTACTCCGCGGTGGGTCGGCCGGCGCGCACGCCCGGGATGAAGCCGCCGTAGCGCTTCATGTTGTCTGCGACCTCCTCGGTGTCGAAGGTGATCGACGTGTAGAAGAAGGTGAACCCAAAGATGAGCAGGGCGTACAGGCCGTAGTACCAGACGCCTTGCCTGGTCAGATTTGAGTGGATGAATTGGACCCAGTCGGAGTTCTGATTGCCGAAGGAGGCGATCATCTGCGGAAGCATGAGCAGCGAGGACGCGAAGATGACCGGGATGACGTTGGCCATGTTGATCTTGATGGGCAGGTACGTGGTGGAGCCGCCGATCATGCGCCGCCCGACGACGCGCTTGGCGTACTGCACCGGGATGCGCCGCTGGCATTGCTCGACGAAGACGACCACCGCTGTAATGGCCAGGAAGACCGCGAGGACGACGATCGCTCCCTTCCACCCCGCGTTGGAGCGGACGACGTTGAGGAGCATTCCGGGGAAGTTGGCGCAAATGCCTGTGAAAATGAGGATCGACATGCCGTTGCCGACGCCGCGCTCCGTGATGAGCTCGGCGAGCCACATGATGAGTCCGGTTCCCGCGGTCATGGCGAGGATGGCCATGGTGATCTTGACGGGGTTCGCCCCCGGAATGGGCTGATGCCTGCAGCCCTGGAAGAGCGTCGTGTTGGCCAGAGAGACGTACACCGCCGATTGGAGGACCCCCAGGCCGATCGTCAGATAGCGGGTGTACTCGGTGAGTTTGGCCGTTCCCGACTGTCCCTCTTTGTGAAGCTGCTCGAACCTCGGGATGACGACGCGCAGAAGCTGGATGATGATCGACGCCGTGATGTAGGGCATGATGCCGAGCGCGAAAACGGACAGCTGGAGCATCGCCCCGCCCGAAAACATGTTGAGGAGATTGAGGAAATCACCCTCGCCCTGCTGAGCGGCGCACTGGCGCACGTTGCGTATTGAAACGAACGGCGCAGGAACGAAAGTGCCCAATCTGTAGATCACCATGATGGCGACCGTGAAGAGCAGCTTGCGGCGAAGGTCTGGGGTGCGGAACGCGGCCGCGAACGCCTTGAGCAAAATTCCTCCAGATTGCGGTAAGACCGCGGGTGTGTTGCGGACTGTGCCCGCGTCGATGGGTTCGGGAGAGACCCGACCACGGGGATGGCAGATGGCGGCCCCGTACCGCTCTCATTACTATACCCGGCGCCAGCCGATCGCGACTACATCCGAAGCGCGACCCGCCGCGAGGAATGCAACACGGGAATGCCCCCGCTAGGCGCGGGGGCATTCCCGTTTGTTCAGCGAGCGGCGATGCTTCCGCCGGCCGCTTCGATCTTTTCCTTTGCAGATCCCGACCAGGCGTCGACTCGGACGTCGAGCTTGACGGCCAAGTCGCCGGTCCCCAGGACTTTGACGAGATGCTTGTCGCGAACCGCGCCCTTGGCGACGAGGTCCTCGACGGTCACCTTGCCGCCCTCGGGGAAAAGCTCGCTCAGAGCGCCGACGTTGACCACCTGGTACTCGACGCGGAACGGATTCTTGAATCCGCGCAGCTTCGGAAGCCGCATGTGGATCGGCATTTGGCCGCCCTCAAAACGAGCGGGGACCTGATAGCGGGCCTTCGTTCCCTTGGTTCCGCGGCCTGCGGTCTTGCCCTTCGATCCCTCGCCGCGTCCCACTCGGGTCTTGGCCTTGTTCGATCCGGGAGCGGGGCGAAGATGGTGGATCTTCAGGACGCCCTCAGGGGCGGCGGCTTTCTTCGATGCCTTTTTGGTGGCCATCAGTCGACCTCCTCCACTTTGACGAGATGGGCAACGGTGCGGATGGCGCCGAGAACCTCGGGGCGGTCCTCGCGAACCACGGACTGGCCGATCCGGCGCAGACCGAGCGTGCGCAGGGTGTCCTTCTGGTTCTGCCTGCCGCCGATGGAGGATTTGACCTGTGTGATCTTCAGCTGTGCCATCACGCACCAACTCCTGCGGCGGCGGCCTCGTTCTCAGCCTTGACGGCCTCGGCCTCCTTCTCCGACCGCGCCTTGGCCTCCGCCTCGGCGCGGGCTCGCAACATCGACTCCGGGGCGACGCGCTCCAAGGGAAGGCCTCGGCGCGCCGCGACGGACTCGGGCTGCTCGAGGCCCTTGAGGGCCGCGACCGCCGCGTGGACGATGTTGATCGCGTTGGACGATCCGAGCGACTTGCTCAAAACGTCGTGAATGCCTGCGCACTCCATGAGCGCGCGGACCGGGCCGCCCGCGATGACGCCCGTTCCGGGGGAAGCCGGGCGCAGAAGCACGATGCCTGCGGCGTCCTCGCCCTGGACCAGGTGCGGAATGGTCGAGCCGATCCGGGGAACCTTGAAGAAGTTCTTCTTGGCTTCCTCTGTGCCCTTGGCGATGGCCGAGGGCACTTCCTTCGCCTTTCCGTAGCCCACGCCGACGGTGCCGTTTCCGTCACCGACGATGACGAGAGCCGTGAAGGACATGCGGCGTCCGCCCTTGACCGTCTTGGCCACGCGGTTGATCGTCACAACGCGCTCAATGTACGCGTTCTTCTCTTCTGACCGGCGATCCCGACGCTCGCCACGACGCTCGCCGCGGCGCCCGCGGCGCTCGCCGTTGTTGTTCTCGTCGGGGTTAGCGCCCCGACCACGCTGCTGTGCAGCCATCAGTACACCTCTTTCGCCAGTCTCACAGGGTCAGCCCGGCGGCGCGGGCGCCTTCGGCCACAGCGGCGACGCGGCCGTGGTACTTGTTGCCTCCGCGGTCGAAGACCACGGAGCTGACTCCGGCTTCCAGGGCGCGCTTGGCGACGAGTTCGCCGACCTTGCGCGCTTTGTCCACCTTCTTGCCGTCGTCGCCGCGCAGCTCGGCTTCGTACGTCGAAGCTGCGGCCAGAGTGCGGCCGACGGAGTCGTCGACGACCTGGGCAAGCATGTGGCGATTCGACCGGCTGACCACGAGACGCGGACGCGAGGGCGTGCCCACGACCTTCTTGCGGACGCGGAAGTGGCGGCGCTTGCGAGCGAGGAACTTCCCCTTGCCTTTGACGGTGACAGCCATCACTTACCAGCCTTTCCGGCCTTGCGGCGCACGTTCTCATCGGCGTAGCGCACGCCCTTGCCCTTGTAAGGCTCGGGCTTGCGCAGCTTGCGGATGTTGGCCGCGACCTCGCCGACCTGCTGCTTGTTGATTCCGTTCACGGAGAACTTCGTCGGAGACTCGACAACGAAGGTGATTCCCTCGGGCGCCGAAACGACGATCGTGTGCGAGTAGCCGAGCGAGAACTCAAGGTTCGACCCCTTGGCCACCACACGGTATCCGGTTCCGACGATCTCCATGGCCTTCGAGTAGCCCTGGGTCACGCCGACCACCATGTTGTCGATGAGCGTGCGGGTCAGGCCGTGGAGCGAGCGCGACTTGCGCTCGTCGTCGGGCCTCGTGACCGAAATGAGGCCGTCGTCGAAAGAGACCGCGATGGGCTCGGCGACCGTGTGCTCGAGCGTGCCCTTCGGCCCCTTGACCGTGACTTGGCGGCCGTCGATTGTCACCTCGACGCCGGAAGGGACCTGGACGGGCTGCTTGCCAATGCGCGACATTTTTCCTCCCGTCACCAGACGTAGGCGAGGACTTCCCCGCCGACGCCCTTGTCCTTGGCCTCGCGGTCCGTCAGCAGGCCGGAGGACGTCGAAAGAATCGCGACGCCGAGGCCACCGAGAACCTTGGGCAGATTGGTGGACTTCGCGTAAACGCGCAGGCCCGGCTTCGAAATGCGCCTAAGGCCGGCGAGCGCGCGCTCACGGTTTGATCCGTACTTCAGATTGAGGGTGAGCGTCTTGCCCACCTTCGCCTCCTCGACGCCGAATCCGGCGATGTAGCCTTCCCGCTCGAGGATCTCGGCAATATGCGCCTTGAGCTTCGAGTAAGGCATCGACACCGACTCGTGAAACGCCGAGTTGGCGTTGCGCAGACGCGTCAGCATGTCTGCGATTGGGTCAGTCATTGACATTGGGCGTGTGCCCTTCCCCGTCGCGGTTTCCCTTGCGGACCTGCGACGTAGTGCTTACCAGCTGGACTTCTTGATACCCGGGAGTTCGCCGCGCAGGGCGAGCTCGCGAAGGCAAACCCGGCACAGGCCGAACTTGCGGTACACGGCCTTCGGACGGCCGCATCGGTTGCACCGGGTGTAGGCGCGAACGCCGAACTTCGGCTTCCGGGCTTGCTTTTGCTTGAGCGCAGTCTTCGCCATGCGTCAGGCCTCCTTAAAGGGAAAACCGAGAAGGCGCAGAAGGGAGCGGCCTTCGTCGTTGGTCTTGGCCGTCGTGACGACGGTGATGTCCATGCCGCGAACCCGGTCGATCTTGTCCATGTCGATCTCGTGGAACACGGTCTGTTCGGTCAGGCCGAAGGTGTAGTTGCCGTGGCCGTCGAACTGCTTGGGAGAAAGCCCCCGGAAGTCGCGAATGCGCGGAAGGGCGGTCGACAGCAGACGGTCGAGGAACTCCCACATGCGATCGCCGCGCAGGGTCACAAAGCAGCCGATCGCCTGGCCTTCGCGCAGCTTGAACTGGGCGATGGACTTCTTGGCCTTGGTGATCTGCGGCTTTTGACCGGTGATGATCGCCATGTCGGCGACGGCCCCCTCGAGGACCTTGGAATCGCGCGCCGCCTCGCCGACGCCCATGTTCACCACGATCTTTTCGAGCTTGGGAACCTGGTGCGGGTTGGAGTACTTGAACTCCGAGGTCAGAGACGGAACGATGTCTTTGAGGTACTTCGCCTTCAGGCGCGGTGCGTCGCTCACAGCTCAATCTCCTTACCGCCGCGGCGGCCGATGCGCTCGCGCATGATCTTCGTGCGTCCGTCGCGCTCGACTTCGACCTCGCGATGGCCGACGCGAATGGGCTTCTTGTCGGGGCCGACGAGGGCGACCTTGGAAATGTGGATGGGGGCCTCAACGGTTTCGATGCCGCCTGCGGAGCCTCCCCGCTGGTTCTGACTCGCCTTGACGTGCTTCTTGACGCGGTTGATTCCCTCGACGATGACGCGGTCTCCGAGGACCGACAGGACGACGCCCTGCTTGCCCCGGTCGCCCGGCTCGATCGGATCCAGGCCGAGCTCCGCCCGGCGCGCGTTGCGCTCTTCGATCTTCTTCGAGTTCGAGGTCCGCCCGGCGATCACCTGGACGAGATCGCCTTTCTTGATCTTGGCCATCAGATCACCTCCGGTGCCAACGAAACGATTCGCATGAACTTCTTTTCGCGCAGCTCGCGGCCGACGGGGCCGAAGATGCGCGTGCCGCGAGGCTCGCCGTCGTTCTTGAGCAGCACAGCCGCGTTCTCATCGAAGCGGATGTACGAGCCGTCCTGACGGCGGGTTTCTTTTCTCGCACGGACGACGACGGCCTTGACGACGTCGCCCTTCTTGACGTTTCCGCCAGGGATCGCATCCTTGACGGTGGCGACGATCGTGTCGCCAATTCCCGCGTAGCGCCGGCCTGAGCCGCCGAGCACGCGGATGCAGAGGATTTCCTTCGCACCGGTGTTGTCGGCGACGCCGAGCCGCGTCTCCTGCTGGATCATGTGTTATTTCTCCTGTCGTCGCGCCGGTTCTCGCTGTGCGAGCCTTGCCGAACGGATGGGGTTTGGGTGGCCTCGGGGGTCACTTGGCCTTCTCGATGATCTCGACCACGCGGAAGTGCTTGGTCGCGCTCAACGGCCTCGTCTCCATGATGCGAACGAGGTCGCCCACGTGCACCTCGTTGTTTTCGTCGTGCGCCTTGACGCGCCTGGTGTGGGTGATGACCTTGCCGTAGAGCGGGTGCTTCCGGCGGTCCTCGACCTCGACGATGACGGTCTTGTCCATCTTGTCGCTGACGACGTAGCCCCGCTGCACCTTGCGGTGGCCGCGGACCGGAGCTTCGCCCTTGTTCTGCTCGCTCACTTCTTACCTCACTTCTCAGCCGCTGGCGCGGTGCGGGTTCCGAGCTCGCGCTCACGCTTGACCGTGTAGATGCGAGCGATGTCGCGACGGACTTCCTTGAGCCGGCCGCTGTCTTCAAGGCGGTGAGTCACCGCGGAGAAGCGCAAATTGAACAGCTCTTCCTTCGCTTCCTTAAGCTTCTCGAGGAGCTCGGCGTCAGTCAGGGCATCGAGCTCTTCGGTTGTGATTCCCTTGGCCATCACTCCCCCTCCTCACGGGTGACAAAACGGGTCTTCATGGGCAGCTTGTGCATTGCGCGAAGCATCGCCTCGCGGGCAAGCTCTTCGGAGACGCCGTCCATTTCGAACATGATGCGGCCGGGCTTGACGTTGGCCACCCACGTTTCCACCGGGCCCTTGCCCGAACCCATTCGCAGGCCGAGGGCCTTTTTGGTCAGAGGGCGGTCCGGGAAGATGTTGATCCAGATCTTGCCGCCGCGCTTGACGTGACGGGTCATGGCGATACGGGCCGCCTCAATCTGTCTGTTGGTCACGTAGGCGGGTTCGAGCGCCTGGATTCCGTACGAGCCGAAGGCCAGCCTCGTGCCGCCCTTCGACATACCGCTGCGGGTGGGACGGTGCTGCTTGCGCCACTTGGTGCGACGAGGAATCAGCATGATCAGGCCTCCGATCCTGTGGTCGTCGGCTCCGCTGCGGGGGCGGCGGCCGCCTGCTGCTGGCGGTTTCCGCGGCCCTGGCGTTCGCGGCGGGGACCGCCGCGGCGGTCTCCGCGGCCGCGGCCGCGAGGCGATTCGGCGAGCGAGCGGTAGTACTCCGCGTCTGTGACGTCGCCGCGATAGATCCACACTTTCACGCCGATGCGGCCGAAGGTGGTGCGGGCCTCGTAGAAGCCGTAGTCGATGTTGGCGCGAAGCGTGTGCAGGGGCACGCGGCCTTCGCGGTAAAACTCCGAGCGCGACATTTCGGCGCCGCCGAGGCGGCCCGAACACTGGACGCGAATGCCCTTGGCGCCCGCGCGCTCGGCGGACTGGATGCCCTTGCGCATCGCGCGGCGGAAAGAGACTCGCGAGGCAAGCTGCTCGGCGATTCCCTGTGCGACGAGCTGCGCGTCGGCCTCCGGGTTCTTCACCTCGAGGATGTTGAGCTGAATGGCCTTGCCCGTCAGCTTCTCGAGGTCGGCGCGGAGGCGGTCGGCCTCTGCGCCGCGGCGTCCGATGACGATTCCGGGGCGCGCGGTGTGAATGTCCACGACGACGCGCTCGGCGCGGCGTTCAATGTTGACTCGCGAAATGCCGGCGCGGTCGAGGGTCTTCTCGATCATCCGCCGGATCTGGATGTCTTCGCGAACGAAGTCTGCGTAGCGCTGGCCCGGTTTGTTCGAGTCAGCAAACCACTTCGAGCGGTGGTCGGTGGTTATTCCGAGTCGGAACCCGGTCGGGTTGACCTTCTGGCCCACTAGCGGGTCCTCCCCTTCTTCCGAGCGGCGACTTCGTCGCCGACAACGACGGTAATATGGCTGGTCCTTTTGAGGATCCTGTTGGCGCGTCCCTGTGCACGAGGCTGGATGCGCTTCATCGTGGGACCCTCGTCGGCGTAGATCGCCTGGATGTAGAGGTCCTCGGCGTCGAAACGCTCACCCGCCTGATCGGCCAGGTACTGAGCGTTGGCGATCGCCGACTCGACTAACTTTCGGACGGGTTCGGCCGCCCCCTGAGGTGCGAATCGCAGCACGTCGACGGCGTCCAGAGCGCGCTTGCCGCGGATGACGTTCACGACGCGGCGGGCCTTCTGGGGCGTGACGCGCACGAAACGTGCCTGCGCCTTGGCTTCCATGTTTCTGCCTTACTTTCTCTGCTCGTTGGCGGCGCCTCAGCGACGTCGGCCTTTACGGTCGTCCTTTTCGTGCCCGCGGAAGGTGCGGGTCGGGGCGAACTCGCCGAGCTTGTGGCCGACCATCGACTCGGTGACGAACACCGGGACGTGCTTGCGGCCGTCGTGCACGGCAAAGGTGTGACCCAGGAAGTCGGGGGTGATGACCGACCGACGGGACCAGGTCTTGATGACGTTCTTCGTGCCCTTTTCGTTCTGCTCGTCGACCTTCTTCTGAAGGTGATCGTCGACGAAGGGCCCCTTCTTCAGACTGCGCGGCATTCAGCTCATCCTCTCTTAGCGCTTGTTGCTGGTCTTGCGACGGCGCACAATGAGCTTGTCGCTAGCCTTCTTTGGACGGCGGGTGCGGCCCTCGGGCTTGCCCCACGGACTGACTGGGTGGCGGCCGCCGGAGGTCTTACCCTCGCCGCCGCCGTGCGGGTGGTCAACGGGGTTCATGACGACGCCGCGGACGGTCGGGCGGACGCCCTTCCAGCGCTTGCGGCCTGCCTTACCCCAGTTGATGTTGGACTGCTCGGCGTTTCCGACTTCGCCGACGCATGCGCGGCAGCGAGAATCGACGTTGCGGATTTCGCCGGAGGGCATGCGCAGCTGCGCGTACTTGCCCTCGCGGGCGACCAGCTGAACCGACGTGCCCGCCGAGCGGCCGATCTTGGCGCCGCCGAGGGGGCGGAGCTCCACGCAGTACACGGTGGTGCCGACGGGGATGTTCCGCAGCGGAAGGTTGTTGCCGGGCTTGATGTCCGCATTCGGGCCGTTCTCGACGAAGTCGCCCTGACGCAGATTCTTCGGCGCGACGATGTAACGCTTCTCGCCGTCGACGTAGTGCAGAAGGGCGATGCGGGCCGTGCGGTTGGGGTCGTATTCGATGTGCGCGACCTTTGCGGACACGCCGTCCTTGTCCCAACGCCTGAAGTCGATGATGCGGTACTGGCGCTTGTGGCCGCCGCCCTTGTGCCTGGTGGTGATGCGGCCGGTGTTGTTGCGGCCGCCGGTCTTGTGCAGCGGGCGCAGCAGCGACTTCTCCGGCTTCGACCGGGTGATCTCGGCGAAGTCGGCGACGCTCGCACCGCGACGGCCGGGGGTCGTCGGCTTGTACTTACGAATTCCCATGAGTTTCGATCCTCAATCTTTCCGGTCAGCCGACCACGTCGCCGTAAATGTCGATCGAGCCCTCGCGCAGCGAGATGATCGCGCGCTTGGTGTTCTTGCGACGGCCGACCCCGTTGCGGGTGCGGCGGGCCTTCCCCTGACGATTCTGGGTGTTCACAGAGGCGACCTTCACATCGAAGACGGCCTCGACGGCCTGCTTGATCTCGGTCTTGGACGCACGGGGGTCGACGAAGAAGACGTACTTGCCTTCGTCCTCAAGCCGAGCCGACTTTTCCGACGCGACGGGCGCGAGGATGACGTCGTGCGGACGCTTGTTCCAGAAGCTTGCCTCGGTCACTTCTCCTCCTTGCCGTTCTTCGAGACGTACTCGGTGAGAGCCGACTCGGTGAAGACGACGTCGTCTGCCACGAGGACGTCGTAACTGTTGAGCTGATCGACGAAGATGACCGACGCCTCGGGGGCGTTACGCAGCGAAAGCCTCGTCAGATCGTCGCCGCGAGAAACCGCCACGAGCGCCGCGCGGTCGTCGATCACCTTGCGCAGCAGGCCGAGGGCGGCCTTGGTGGAGGGCTTTTCGCCCTCGAGGAAGGCCTCAACCACATGAATGCGTCCGTTGCGCGCGCGGTCCGAAAGGGACTGGCACAGCGCAGCGGCGATCATCTTCTTGGGGGTGCGCTGCGAGTAGTCGCGAGGCTTGGGGCCGTGGACGGTGCCGCCTCCCGTGAACTGCGGAGCGCGAATCGACCCCTGGCGCGCGCGGCCGGTGCCCTTCTGCTTGAAAGGCTTCTTGCCTCCGCCGGAGACTTCGCCTCGGGTCTTCGTCGAGTGCGTGCCTTGGCGGGCCGCGGCCAGCTGGGCGTTGACGACCTGGTGAATGAGCGGGACGTTGACTTCGACGTCGAAAAGCTCGGCGGGAAGCTCGAAGCTGCCCGTGACCTTGCCGGTGACGTCGTAGACGTCTGCATTGAGGGACTGCGTCATATTCAGGCTCCCTTCACGGCGGTGCGGACCACGACGGTTCCGCCCTTGTTTCCGGGGACGGCGCCGGCCAGAAGGATGATGCCCTTCTCGACGTCGACGGCGTGGACGGGAAGATTGAGGACTGTCACGCGGTCCTTGCCCATGCGGCCGGCCATGCGGAGGCCGCGGAAGACGCGCGACGGCGTGGCGCAAGCGCCGATCGAGCCGGGCTTGCGGTGGTTGCGGTGGGCGCCGTGCGAGGCGGAAACGCCGGAGAATCCGTGGCGCTTCATGACTCCCGCGAAGCCCTTGCCCTTAGACGTGCCGATGACATCGACCTTCTGCCCGGCCTCAAACAGGTCGGCGGTGAGCTCCTGGCCGAGTTCATACTCGGAGGCGTCGGAGGTGCGAATTTCGGCGAGTTTGCGACGGGGGGCGACTCCTGCTTTGTCGAAGTGGCCCTGGAGCGGCTTTGTCACGTTCTTGGTCTTCAGCTCGCCGGAGGCCAGCTGAACGGCCGAATAGCCGTCGGTTTCGGGGGTGCGGATCTGGGTCACGACGTTCGTGCCGACGCGCACAACGGTGATGGGAACGACGCGGCCTGCCTCGTCCCACAGCTGGGTCATTCCCAGCTTGGTGCCGAGCAGCGCCTTGACCGGCGCGCCGACAGCGGTTTGCTTGGAATTCATGATGCGTTACCTCAGAGCTTGATTTCCACGTTCACATCCGCCGGAAGGTCGAGACGGCGAAGCGTGTCGATGGTCTTCAGGGTCGGATCGACGATGTCGATGAGCCGCTTGTGGGTGCGCATCTCGAAGTGCTCGCGGCTGTCCTTGTACTTGTGGGGCGAACGAATGACGCAGAAGACGTTCTTCTCGGTCGGAAGCGGCACGGGGCCAACAACCGTCGCGCCTGTGCGCGTCACTTCGTCGACAAGCTTTTTCGCCGCATTGTCAATGACCTCGTGGTCGTATGACTTCAGGCGGATGCGGATCTTCTGTCCTGCCATGCCGTCGTAACCTCTTTCTACCTCGGTGATCGCCGGTCCCCGCACCCGGGCGTGTCGCGTATTGTCACCGCGATGACGAAGCCCTATGCAGATTACGACGAACCCTTGTCACACGTCGGGGGCCAATTCCCGACGAAGTTCATGGCCCGGGCAGCCCGGGCAACTTGTTCAGTATGCCAGCATTCCAACGGCAGCCGCAAGCCAACCATTTCAATAGTGGCCTACGCGACAGAAGGGCCTTTTTAATGCGACGTCATGCCTCATGCCTTGCCGCGCCCGCTCTTGCCTGCCCTTTTGCGCAGGGGCGAGACGAGCGAAGCCTCGAGCAGAAAGGCGACGGCGGCCATGGCCACCGCGTAGGCGAAAATCTCGGGCGTGTCGATATTGTTTTGGGCCATTCGAACGGCTCCGCCCATGCCGGTTGCGGTCGCCAGCAGCTCGGCCATGACGCACACGCGGATCGACTGGCCGAGGGCGACAGTCGCGGCCGCCAAGACGGGCGGCGCGATCATCGGAATTTCTACACGCCGCACGATCACCCGCTTGGGCAGCCGAAAAACCCGGGCCATTTCTATCAGGTCCCTGTCAACGTCACGCACCGCCTGCGCGCTCGCCGCAGCCAGCACCGGCGCCGTCACGATCCCGACGACGAAGACGACGACGAGGTCACCCGCCGTCCCAAACCACACCATGCCCAAAATGACGAAGACGATTGCAGGGGTGGACAGCAGAACGTAGAGGCCCGGCTGGAAGAACCATCCGACCCGCTTCCATTTTCCCATCGCGCATCCCCAGGCGACGCCGACGACGAGGGCCGCAAACAGGCCGACGAGGGCGCGGACCAGCGTCATCCGCAGAGCCTCCCAGAATTCGTCTGTCGCCAGTATCTTCCTGATCGCCGCCCACGTCTCATCCGGGCCGGGCAGAACATACTCCTTCTGAGTCGATGCGGCGTATGCCCAGACTGAGACGAGGACGGCGATTCCCAGGAGCGTCCAGAACGCGCGGTCGAGTGCGCGGAGCGCCCCCGCCCCGCGCATTTTCGCGCCGCTGATGGCTGAGTCGGCGCCGCGCGCAGTGCGACTTGCGCCCTCCGCCGCAGGGCTCACGCCATCTGGGACAGGATTCCCGCCATTTACAGTGGGACTTGCGTCATTCCGCATAGAACTTGTCGTCTGGCAGTTTGCCGCCGTATATCTTCGGATTGACCTCGCCGAGGCGCTTGAGGAAGTCCTCGTAGTCGGCCTTTGCCTCCTTCGCGGGTACGACGTCGAGTTGCAGGCGCGGAATCACCTGCTTAACCACGTCCACGGGAAGCTTGTAGTGGTCGGCGATCGCCTGGAGCGTCGCGGCGTCTCCGGCGTTGGCCTTGTCGACAGAAGCCTTGACCTCCGCGCGGACGGCGGCGGGCAGCCCGGGCCGGGAATCAACGAGGTTTCCTGGCATGACCAGGCCGGCCATGGGGAAACGGGCTTTCTTGCCGGTCACTTTCGCCCACTCTTCCTGGAGGTTGAAGACTCGCGTGATCTCCTTGCCCTTTTCCTTGAGCTTGGCCTGCGCGAGCGTCGCCACATGTTCGGGAAGGACGGCATAGTCGGCCTCCCCCGAGGCGATTTTCTGCATCGCCTGCTGCCCGTCGGCCGCGTTGACCACTTCGATGTCCTTGCGGTCCAATCCGTTCTTTTTGAGCAGGTACGAGAAGACGAGGTCGGGCATGTTGCCAGGCATTGAGATCGCGACCTTCTTGCCCTTGAGTATCTTCCAATCGCCTTTCGGCGCGTCCGCGGGACCGACGACGTAGAGCATTCCCCAGACGACTGGCGAGACAAGCCGCACGTCCTGGCCCTTGTTGTATAGGTTTGCAGCGACATAGGCGGGGGTAGCGGCGATCTGCACGTCGTTGTTGATGAGAGCCCCCTTCAGCTGGTCTACGCTGTCCCAGTTCTTCACACCGACGCTGCCGGAGTACTTGGACAGATTTCCCTCCTTGCCGAATCCGATCATCGGCGCCCCGAAGGCCATGGTGGTGGGCACATAGGCCTGGATTTTAGGCAGCTTGCCCGTGGCAGCCGCCGAGCCGGACGGCTTTCCGGAGGGATCTGAAGACGAATCCGCCCCGCCGCACGCTGTCAGGGCGATGGCGGCCGCAGCTAGGAGCGCGGCTATTTTTCGCGTGAACATGATTGTCCTTTCGATTGGTGACGCCGGCGTGGCCGCGGCCAACCCTCGTTTTGCGACGGCTTTCGCGCGGTCGAAAGCCGTTTCGTTCAGCGATCGGAGTTTGCTTCCGTCGGCCGATCGGCGGCGGGGCGGCTGCGGCTCAGCCGGAAAGGCGCCAGCGGCCCGGCGGGCCGCTCAGGTGCAGGCGCAGTGCGGATACCTGTTCGAGCTCGTCGGGGTCGTGCGATACCCATACTGTGACGAGGTTCGAGTGCACGACGATGTCCTGCAGGTCGTCGCGCAACGATTGTGCAAGGGGCTTGTCAAGAGCCGAGAAGGGCTCGTCTACAAGCAGGAGCCTCGGCTCCGTCGCCATGGCCCGGGCAATGGCGACGCGCTGTCTCATGCCTCCCGACAACTGCGCCGGACGCACGTCCGCCGCATCGGAAAGCCCGACGCGTTCGAGCCATTCCTCGGCGAGGAAGAACCGCCCCGGCACACGTCGGTCAAGAGTGAGCAGCACATTGTCCCTGGCCGAGAGCCAAGGCAGCAGCCGCGGCTCCTGGAAAACGAAGGCGAGCCTGCCGTCCGGGCGTTGGATTCGGCCCGAGTACCCGCCGACGGCGCCCGCGATGACGCGCAGCAGGGTGGTTTTACCGGCGCCCGAAGCTCCCGAGACGCCGAGGATTTCGCCGGGTCGCACAATCAAGCTGAGGTCGGCGACGAGGTGTAGCCGACGTCGGTGGATGTCTACGTGGGACAGAGCCAAAGCGCGGGAGGAAGGCGGCGGGAGAAGCTCGGCGTCGGCCTCGGATCGTCTCGGCATCTCCGGACGCCCCTAGGGCTTGCGGGCGACGAAGCCTACGGCGTTGATATTCTCCTTGTGGGCGCGGAACACGCCCCGCATGGCTTTGATTCGCTCTCTCGCGGCCTTGTTCCTGACGACGTTGAAGAAGAATCGCAGCGCCCCGAAGAAGCCTTCGTCGGCCACGAGGCGCTTGGCCTCTAGGAGCATCATCGGATTAGCGTCGGTGTATTCGACTTGGAAACCCGCCTCTTCGAGCAGCCGTTTCCATCCGGCGGAGGTCAGGGGTCTGGCGCCGACCTTGATCGTCCGCGACAGCGCGCGCGAGACGTCGCGCACGACGTCTTCGGGGACGTCGTCCGGGCAGAAACCCAGCTCGTGGATGGCGTACCGGCCTTTGGGGGCGAGAATCCGGAATGCCTCGCGCATGATGGCGAGCTTGTCTTCGTCCGACTGCATCGTGAGCATCGCCTCGCCGACGACGAGGTCGGCCGATCCCTCGGCCAGCCCCGTATTTTTGGCGTCCGCCTGCTGCAATCGCGCTTGCCCGTGCTTCGAAATGGTCTCAAGCAGCTGCTGTGTGCCCTCTTTGTTCGGGTCGACGCCGACGTACTCCTTCGGTTCCGCCGCCAGGAGGATTTCGGCCGTCCTTCCCACGCCAGGGCCGAATTCGACGATTCTGTCTTCCTTTGCCGGCCGCGCCGCCTTGACGACCCTGCGCGTGAGCTCGATGCCGCCGGGGCGAAGCACACGTTTGCCCATTTTCGCCAAAAGCCAGTGGCCCTGGAGTCTCTTTTCCTCCGGGCCGGAGCGGCTTCCACGGGCGGCGTCAGCGTCGGGGCGGCCTGCGCGGGCCTCGTCGCTCACTTCTCCCCCTCTTCCGCAGGCCGGTCCAAAGTCTCTTTCGCGGCGTAGGCCGTGTTCTCGACGTCAACGAGCGTGAGAGCCATGTAGCAGGGGTCGAGAGCCTCGAGCGCATGCCTGTCCCCGGGCGCCAGGTAGACAACGTCGCCTCCGGCCAAATCGTGCGTCACGTCCCCGATGCGGAAACGCATCTTGCCGCTCAGCAGCTGGACGACGACGGCCCGGGGAGAAGCGTGCTCCGTGAGCACCTGGCCCGCGTCAAAACTGAAGACGACATGGCGCAAGACGGCATTGTTGACGACGACACGCGAAGTGGTGGCCGCCTCCAGGATGGGCAGTTTATCGAAAATACCCGTGTAAAAAGCTGATTCTGCGACGGGCGTTGTAGGCATCGTTGCTCCAATTGAGTTACGCAAGTTCAGTGTTACGTAAACCATGATACAGCTCTCGAAGGCGCGGCTTCACGCCTTCATGCCGTGAACATCGCCACGGCTTGCGGGAGCCTTTGAAGCAAAGCCTCGGCGAAAGTTTGAACGCGAGGTCGAATGCGGCGCAGGCGCGGAACCCAGTACACCCAGACATAGACCGTTAGAGGTTCAAGCAAAAGCCAAACACAGTTCAGTTATATACCTAAATCTTAAAACATTCAGATTATAAGCTAATTTTCACTGCAGTCGATTCACTGAATTTAAGGCGGTTCGAATCAGCAAGCCCAACGTGGGTCAAAATTCGCGGTCAAGACTCGACGGCGGCATCGGCTGCGACAGGGCATCGACGAAGACGCCTTTGACGACGGGTCGGACCCGCGTTGCCGAGCCAGACCCTCATTGCCGGGCCGGACCCGCTTGGCCGGAACAGATCCTCGTTGCCGGGCCAGATCCTCGTTGCCGGGCCAGATCCTCGTTGCCGGGCCAGATCCTCATTGCCGGGTCGGACAGGCAAAGCACGAGGAAGGCCCGCTGCTCCAAGCAGCGGGCCTTCCTGTTAGATCAAGCGATCGGAACGCGATCTAGGAGCCTCGTCGCCGATGGGCACGAGCGAACAGAGCGCCCGACGACCTCAGCGATCGAACGTCACTTGATGATCTTCGTGACTCGGCCGGAGCCGACGGTGCGGCCGCCCTCGCGGATGGCGAAGCCGAGGCCCTCTTCCATGGCGATCGGCTGGATGAGCTCGACCGTCATCTCGGTGTTGTCGCCGGGCATGACCATCTCGGTGCCCTCGGGCAGCGTGATGACGCCGGTGACGTCCGTGGTGCGGAAGTAGAACTGCGGACGGTAGTTCGAGAAGAACGGGTTGTGACGGCCGCCCTCTTCCTTCTTCAGAACGTAGACCTGGGCCTCGAAGTTGGTGTGCGGGGTGATCGTGCCGGGCTTGGCGACGACCTGGCCGCGCTCGACTTCCTCGCGCTTGGTGCCGCGAAGGAGCAGGCCGCAGTTCTCGCCGGCGTCGGCGTGGTCCATCTGCTTGTGGAACATCTCGATGCCGGTGACGGTGGTCTTCTGGGTCGGGCGGATGCCGAGGATCTCGACCTCTTCGTTGATGTTGAGCAGACCGCGCTCGACGCGTCCGGTGACGACGGTTCCACGGCCGGTGATCGTGAAGACGTCCTCAATCGGCATGAGGAACGGCTTGTCGAGATCGCGAACCGGATCCGGGAAGTAGTTGTCGACCTGGCTCATGAGCTCCTCGATGGAGCTGACCCACTCGGCGTCGCCGTCGAGGGCCTTGAGGGCGGAGACGCGGACGACGGGAATGTTGTCGCCGTCGTACTCCTGCGAGGAGAGGAGCTCGCGAACCTCCATCTCGACGAGCTCGAGGATCTCCTCGTCGTCGACCATGTCGGCCTTGTTGAGGGCGACGATGAGGTCGGGCACGCCGACCTGACGGGCGAGCAGAACGTGCTCGCGGGTCTGCGCCATCGGGCCGTCGGTTGCGGCGACGACCAGGATGGCGCCGTCCATCTGGGCCGCGCCGGTGATCATGTTCTTGATGTAATCGGCGTGCCCGGGGGCGTCGACGTGAGCGTAGTGACGCTTGTCGGTCTGGTACTCAACGTGGGAGACGTTGATGGTAATGCCGCGCTGACGCTCCTCGGGAGCGTTGTCGACTTCGTCGAACGGAGTGAATTCGTTCAGCTCCGGGTACTTGTCAGCCAGAACCTTGGTGATGGCGGCGGTCAGCGTCGTCTTACCATGGTCGACGTGACCGATCGTGCCGATGTTCATGTGCGGCTTGGACTTGTCGTACTTGGCCTTTGCCACTTGGGCCCTCCTGGGACTCTTGTTTGACTTTCAGCTTGTGAGTGAGATGCAGGAAGCATCAGACCCGGCTTAAGTTGATTTCTTACGGTTTCTGATTGTACAGGACCGCTGGGACGTCACTCGCCCCGGGTCTTCTTGATGATCTCGTCAGCGACGTTCTTGGGAACCTCGGCATAAGAGTCCATCTGCATCGTGTAGACCGCCCGCCCCTGGGTCTTGGAGCGGAGATCACCGACGTATCCGAACATCTCACTGAGCGGGACCAGGGCGCGAACGATCTTGACGCCGGTCGCGTCCTCCATGGACTTGATCATGCCACGGCGGGAGTTGAGATCGCCGATGACATCGCCCATGTACTCCTCGGGAGTGCGGACCTCAACATCCATGACCGGTTCGAGGAGCACGGGGTTGGCGCGCTTCGCGCCCTCCTTGAGCACCATGTTGCCGGCGATCTTGAAGGCCATTTCCGACGAGTCGACTTCGTGATAGGCGCCGTCTTCCAGGGTCGCCTTGACTCCCACCATGGGGTAGCCGGCGAGCACGCCGGACTGCATGGCCTCTTGAATGCCCGCGTCGACCGACGGGATGTACTCGCGGGGCACGCGTCCGCCGGTAACGGCGTTGGCAAACTCGTAGGTCGCTCCGTCCTCGGCGTCGACGAGGGGTTCGAACGTCACAAGAACGCGCGCGAACTGGCCGGAGCCGCCCGTCTGCTTCTTGTGCGTGTACTCGATCTTGTCGACCTTCTTGCGGATGGTCTCGCGGTAGGCGACCATCGGGGCGCCGACGTTCGCGTCGACCTTGAATTCGCGCTTCATCCGATCCACGAGGATGTCGAGGTGGAGCTCGCCCATTCCGCCGATGACAGTCTGGCCGGTCTCCTCGTCCTGGCGGACGGTGAAGGTGGGATCCTCCTCAGCCAGCTTCTGGATGGCCGTCGAGAGCCTCTCCTGGTCGTTCTTCGACCTCGGTTCGATCGCCACGTGGATGACGGGATCCGGGAAGGTCATGGACTCCAGGACGATGGGCTTGTCGATGGCGCACAGGGTGTCGCCCGTCGTCGTCTCCTTGAGGCCGACGAAGGCGTAAATGTGCCCGGCGTGCGCAACCTCGACGGGGTTCTCCCGGTTGGAATGCATCTGGAACATCTTTCCGATGCGCTCCTTCTTGCCCTTCGTGGCGTTGAACACCTGGACGCCCTGCTCCGCCTTGCCGGAGTAGACGCGGATGTAGGTGAGTTTGCCGTAGAAGGGATGGACCGCGATCTTGAAGGCCAGTGCCGCGAAGGGCTCCTTCTCGCTCGCCTTGCGGGAATCGGCCTCGTCCTCGTGTCCGGGGCGGAATCCCGGGACGTCGGGGATGTCGAGGGGCGAGGGCAGGTAGTCCACAACGCCGTCGAGCATAGGCTGGACGCCCTTGTTCTTATACGCGGAGCCGCAGAAAACCGGGTAAATCTCGCCGGCGATCGTGCGGATGCGCAAGCCCTTCTTGATTTCGTCGAGGGTGAGCTCGCCGCCTTCGAGGTACTTTTCCATCAGTTCCTCGTTGGCCTCGGCCGCGGCCTCGACCGCTTCGAGGTGGTATTCCTCCGCTTTGTCCAGAAGGTCGGCGGGGATGTCCTCCTCGACGACGAGGATGCCCTTGGTGGGCTGGCCCTTGTCGTCGGTGTCGGGAAAGCGGACGGCCTTCATTTTGAGGACGTCGACGACGCCGTCGAACTCGTTCTCGACGCCGATCGGGAAAGTCACGACGATCGGGGTGGCCTGGAGGCGATCCTTGATCGTTTGGACCGAGAAATCGAAATTCGCGCCCAGCTTGTCCATCTTGTTGATGAAGCAGATGCGCGGGACGTTGTACTTGTCGGCCTGGCGCCAGACGGTCTCCGACTGGGGCTCGACGCCTTCCTTGCCGTCGAAGACGGCGACGGCGCCGTCGAGCACACGCAGGGAGCGCTCGACCTCGACCGTGAAATCGACGTGTCCGGGCGTGTCGATGACGTTGATCTGGGTGCCCTTCCAGAAGGCGGTGACGGCCGCGGACGTGATGGTGATGCCGCGCTCCTTCTCCTGCTCCATCCAGTCGGTGGTCGAGGCGCCGTCGTGCGTCTCGCCGATCTTGTAATTGATGCCCGTGTAGTAAAGGATTCGCTCAGTGACGGTGGTTTTGCCTGCGTCAATGTGCGCCATGATTCCAATGTTGCGGACCTTTCTGAGGTCCGTCAGCACATCTTGTGCCACGTTTTGGCTCTCTTCTATGTTGAGGGATGTAGGCTTCGCGCCGTTCCCGGTGCGTCGTTACCAGCGGTAGTGAGCGAAGGCCCTGTTGGACTCCGCCATTCGGTGAGTGTCTTCGCGGCGCTTGACCGCGGCGCCCAGGCCGTTGGAAGCGTCGAGAATCTCGTTGAGGAGGCGCTCGGTCATGGTCTTCTCGCGGCGCTGCCGGGCGTAGTCGACAAGCCAGCGGAGCGCGAGGGTGGTGGCGCGGCCTGACTTGACCTCGACGGGCACCTGGTAGGTGGCGCCGCCGACGCGGCGGGAGCGGACTTCGAGCGAGGGGCGGATGTTGTCCATCGCGCGTTTGAGGACGGCAAGAGGCTCCTGGCCCGACTTCTCGCCGACGGCCTCGAGGGCGCCGTACACGATGTGCTGGGCCGTCGACTTCTTGCCGTCGAGGAGCACCCGGTTGACGAGCTGAGTGACGAGCGTCGAGCCGTAGACGGGGTCGTTGACCAGGGGGCGCTTGCGAGCGGGACCCTTACGAGGCATTACTTCTTCTCCTTCTTCGCACCGTAGCGGCTGCGGGCCTGCTGGCGGTTCTTGACTCCCTGGGTGTCGAGTGCGCCTCGGACGATCTTGTAGCGCACGCCCGGAAGGTCGCGGACTCGGCCGCCGCGGACGAGGACGATGGAGTGCTCCTGGAGGTTGTGCCCCTCGCCGGGAATGTAGGCCGTGACCTCGATGCCGGAGGACAAACGGACACGGGCCACCTTGCGCAGAGCCGAATTCGGCTTCTTCGGCGTCGTGGTGAAAACGCGGGTGCAGACGCCGCGGCGCTGGGGGCTCCCCTTGAGCGCCGGGGTCTTCGACTTCCCGACCTTGCTGCGTCGGCCCTTGCGGACCAGCTGCTGAATTGTGGGCACTATGTTTCTCCTGAAAAAGTTCGTTTGATCGTAAGGTTTCGACGATGACGTCGAGCGCATTCCCAGAGCTGGGACGCATGTCAGTTGACCCACGTATGGCGGGCAACCTAAACAAGATTAGCGGCAAGCAAGTGACGGCGTCAAAGGAAATCGTTCGCCAACTCTGTGATTCCTGCGACGACGACGTCGCCTCTGCGAGCCGCGCTACCGGCTCGCAGAATCGACGCCCCCCCGGCTTCGCACGCCCGCACGCGTCCGCGGCGCCGAAGCCCCGTGTCTGCCGAAAGCTTGCGGGCGGCGTTTCGAAGCTTCGCCGCCAATCCCGAGAACGCGACGCGGGGCGGGAAGCCTTCGCCTCCCGCCCCGCGCGCCTCCCAAGATCAGAAAGCGGTGTATCCGCTGCTCAGATCGAAATCAGGGAAATCGTTGTATCCGAACCCGTCGTCGAAGGCCTCGAGGTCGCGGCGGCTGAATCCGTTGTTCTTCTCGAATTCGACGCGAGCCTCGGGCGTGGGCTCGACCCTGGTGGAACGCAGCTGCTCCAAGCCGGTTCCGGCCGGGATGAGCTTGCCCAGGATGACGTTCTCCTTCAGGCCCGAAAGCGGGTCGCTCTTGGAGTTGAGGGCCGCTTCCGTGAGCACCTTGGTCGTCTCCTGGAAAGAGGCGGCCGAGAGCCACGAATCGGTGGCCAGCGAGGCTTTCGTGATGCCCATGAGCTCCGGGCGCCCGGATGCCGGCTTGCCGCCTTCGGACATGGCCGCGCGATTTTCGTCCTCGAAGATCGAGACGTCCACGAGCTCGCCGGGAAGGAGCTTCGTGGTTCCGGCTTCGAGAATGGTCACGCGGCGAAGCATCTGGCGGACGATGACCTCGATGTGCTTGTCGTGGATCTCCACGCCCTGCGAGCGGTAGACGCTCTGCACCTCGCTCACGATGTGCTCCTGGGCCGCGCGCCTGCCGGTGATGCGCAGCACCTTCTTGGGGTCGACCGACCCCTCGACAAGCTGCTGGCCGACGCTCGCGTGGCCGTCCTCGGGGACGAGGAGCTTGGCGCGCTTGGACACCTGGTAGACGAGGTCGTCGTCGCCGTCGTCGCGCACGATGATGAGGCGGCGGGTGCGCTCTCCGTCCTCGACCTTCAAACGCCCGGCGGACTCGGCGATCGGGGCCTCGCCCTTCGGCGTGCGGGCCTCGAAAAGCTCCTGGACTCGGGGAAGGCCCTGGGTGATGTCGTCCGCGGAAGCCGATCCTCCGGTGTGGAACGTGCGCATAGTCAGCTGCGTTCCGGGCTCGCCGATGGACTGGGCCGCAACGATTCCCACGGCCTCGCCGATGTCGACGAGCTTTCCGGTGGCCATCGAACGCCCGTAGCACATGGCGCACGTGCCGATGCGCGATTCGCAGGTCAGGACCGAACGGACCGAGACGTCCGTGACGCCGGCTGCGATGAGCTTTTCGATCGCGACGTCGCCTAGATCGGTGCCCGCGGGGACGATGACGTTGCCCTCGGCGTCCGAGATGTCGCGGGCCAAGGTCCGCGCGTACACCGTCGTGTCGAGCTGCTCGTCGGGAACGAGGACCCCTTCGGAGTCCGCGTGGGCGATGGCCTTCGACAGGCCGCGCCTGGTGCCGCAGTCGCGTTCGCGGACGATGACGTCCTGCGAGACGTCGACGAGGCGCCTCGTGAGGTACCCCGAATCCGCGGTTCGAAGCGCGGTGTCTGCCAGGCCCTTGCGCGCGCCGTGCGTGGCGATGAAGTACTCGAGGACCGACAGTCCCTCGCGATAATTCGACTTGATCGGACGCGGGATGATCGACCCCTTCGGGTCGGCGACGAGCCCTCGCATGCCGGCGATCTGACGGACCTGCTCCCAGTTTCCGCGGGCGCCCGAGGAGACCATCCTGTTGACCGCGTTCATTTCGTCGAAGTTCGAGCGCATCTCCTTCGCGATCTGATCGGTGACGGCCGACCAGAGATCGACGAGGTCGCGGCGCCTGTCCTCGTCCTCGATGCGCCCCGTCAGGAACTGGTGCTCGATTCGCGAAGCGGCCTTCTCGGCCTCGTCGAGGATTTCGGCCTTGGTTCCGGGAACGACCACGTCGGACACGGCGATCGTCGCGCCGGAGCGGCCGGCCCAGTGGAAGCCCGCGGCCTTGAGCGCGTCGAGAGAGGCGCCGACGGCCACCTTTTCATAGCGCTCGGCCAAGGCATTGACAATGCGTCCGAGGACCTTCTTGTCCACAGCCTCGTTGACGTACGGGAAATCGACCGGAAGCGTCTCGTTGAACGTCGCCCGGCCCAGGCTCGTCTCCAGGGCGACGGGGTCGCCGGCCTGCCAGCCCTCTGGGGCGCTCCAGTCGGCCGGGGGGACGACGTCGCCCTCGAAGCGGATCTTGCACTTCGCGTTGAGGTGCAGCTCCCCCAGATCGTAGGCCATCCGGGCCTCGGCCATGGAGGAGAAGGAACGGCCCTCCCCCGCCAGGCCTTCGCGGATCGACGAGAGGTGGTACAGCCCGATGATCATGTCCTGGGAGGGCATCGTCACGGGCCGCCCGTCGGACGGCTTGAGGATGTTGTTCGAGGAGAGCATGAGAATGCGGGCCTCGGCCTGGGCCTCCACGGACAGCGGCAGATGGACGGCCATCTGGTCCCCGTCGAAGTCGGCGTTGAAGGCCGTGCAGACGAGCGGGTGCAGCCGGATGGCCTTGCCCTCGATCAGCTGCGGCTCAAAGGCCTGGATGCCGAGGCGGTGAAGGGTCGGCGCGCGGTTGAGCAGCACCGGGTGCTCCTTGATGACCTCTTCGAGCACGTCCCAGACCTCGGGGCGCTGCCGGTCGATGAGGCGCTTGGCCGCCTTGACGTTCTTGGCGATGTCGAGGTCGACGAGGCGCTTTTGGACGAACGGCTTGAACAGCTCCAAAGCCATGATCGTGGGCAGGCCGCACTGGTGCAGCTTGAGGTCCGGGCCGACGACGATGACCGAACGGCCCGAGTAGTCGACTCGCTTGCCCAGCAGGTTCTGGCGGAAACGGCCCTGCTTGCCTTTGAGCATGTCGGAAAGCGACTTGAGCGGGCGGTTGCCGGCGCCCTGGACGGGGCGGCCGCGGCGGCCGTTGTCGAACAGCGCGTCGACGGCCTCCTGGAGCATCCGCTTCTCGTTGTTGACCATGATCTCAGGCGCGCCCAGGTCGAGCATGCGCTTGAGGCGGTTGTTGCGGTTGATCACGCGCCGGTAGAGGTCGTTGAGATCCGAGGTCGCGAAACGTCCGCCGTCGAGCTGGACCATCGGGCGCAGATCCGGCGGGATGACTGGCAGCGCGTCGAGGACCATCGCCGTGGGCTTCGTGCCCGAGTGCAGGAAGGCGTTGACCACCTTGATGCGCTTGAGCGCGCGGGCCTTGCGCTGGGCAGTGCCGCTTTCGATGGCCTCGACGAGCAGGTCGCGCTCGCCCTCCAGGTCGAAGGTTTCGAGCCTGCGCTTGATGGCCTCGGCCCCGCGGAAGGCCTCGAAATAGTCAGAGTAGCGCGACTCCATCTCGCGGTAGAGGTCCTCGTCGCCTTCGAGGTCGCCCACCTTGAGCTTGGAGAAACGCTCCCACACCGTGTCGAGGCGGAGGACGTCGGCCTCCGCGCGCTTGCGGATGCGGGTGAGGTCGGCTTCGGCGGCTCGCTTGATGCGAGACTTCGCCTCGGTCTTCTGGCCCTCGTGTTCGGCTTCCAAAAGGTCGGTTTCGAGCTTCCTCTGGCGGTTTTCGAGGTCGACGGCGAGGGCCTTCTCGATCGCCGTGCGCTCGAGCTCGTACTCGGACTGCAGCGAGGGAAGGTCCTGGCGGCGAGCCTCCTCGTCCACCGAGGTCACCATGTAGGCGGCGAAGTAGATGACCTTTTCGAGGTCCTTGGGGGCGATGTCGAGCAGGTATCCCAAACGCGAGGGAACGCCCTTGAAATACCAAATGTGGGTGACGGGGGCCGCGAGTTCGATGTGTCCCATGCGCTCGCGACGCACCTTGGAGCGCGTGACTTCCACGCCGCAGCGTTCGCACACGATCCCCTTGAATCGCGGGCGCTTGTACTTGCCGCAGGCGCACTCCCAATCGCGCGTGGGGCCGAAGATCCGCTCGCAGAAGAGCCCGTCGCGTTCGGGCTTGAGCGTGCGGTAGTTGATGGTCTCGGGCTTCTTCACCTCGCCGTGCGACCAGGTGCGGACGTCGTCCGAGGTTGCGAGTGAGATGTGGAGCTGGTCGAAACGATTGACGTCGAGCAAAATTCCTACTTCCTAATGAAGCACCAGTGTGTGGCGGCGGGCTGACGGAAGGGGCCGGGCCGGCGCTTGGCCCGGCCTCCCCCTTAGAAGTCAGCGCCAGACGTAAGGTCCTCCAGGCCGGTCGGCATAGCGACGGGCTCGAGGGGTTGGAATTGGTCCTCCTCCGTGTCTTGGAGGTTGATGGCCTGCCCCGCGGCGTCGAGGGCTTCGACGTTCAGGCACAGGGAGCGCATCTCCTGGATGAGGACCTTGAAGGACTCGGGGATGCCGGCTTCCGGCACGTTGTCGCCCTTGACGATCGCCTCGTAGACCTTGACGCGGCCAACGGTGTCGTCGGACTTGATCGTCAACATCTCCTGCAGAGTGTGCGAGGCGCCGTAGGCTTCGAGGGCCCACACCTCCATTTCGCCGAAGCGCTGTCCGCCAAACTGGGCCTTGCCGCCAAGCGGCTGCTGGGTGACCATCGAGTACGGCCCGGTCGAACGGGCGTGGATCTTGTCGTCCACGAGGTGGTGCAGCTTGAGCATGTACATGTAGCCGACAGAGATCGGCTCGGGGAAAGGCTCGCCCGAGCGGCCGTCGAACAGCCTCGCCTTGCCTTCGGCGTTGACGAGGACCTCGCCGTCGCGGTTGGGCAGCGTCGAACCGAGGAGGCCCGAAAGCTCGTCGCCTCGGACGCCGTCGAACACGGGCGTCGCAACGTGCTGGCCCGGCTTGCCCTTGACCGTCGCCTCGGGAAGGCGCTTCGCCCACGCCTCGCCGGCTTCGCGAGCGGCGCTGGCGTCCCACCCTTGGCTGGCGATCCATCCCAGGTGCAGCTCGTAGACCTGGCCGAGGTTCATGCGGCCGGGCACGCCCAGCGGGTTGAGGATGATATCGACGGGTGTGCCGTCCTCCATGAAAGGCATGTCCTCGACGGGGAGAATTCGCGAGATGACGCCCTTGTTTCCATGGCGTCCCGCCATCTTGTCGCCGATCGTGATCTTGCGGCGCTGGGCGATGTAGACGCGAACCGTCTCGTTGACGTCGGAGGCCAGCTCGTCGTTGTTGTCTTTCGTGAACTGGCGAACGCCGATGACGATTCCCGACTCTCCGTGCGGGACCCGCAGCGAGGTGTCGCGAACTTCTTTGGCCTTCTCGCCGAAGATCGCGCGAAGCAGACGCTCTTCGCTGGTCAGCTCGGTTTCGCCCTTGGGCGTGATCTTGCCGACGAGGATGTCCCCCGCCTGCACTTCCGCGCCAATTCGGATGACGCCGTGCTCGTCGAGGTGCGAAAGCATCTCGTCTGAGACGTTGGGGATGTCCCGGGTGATCTCCTCGGGCCCCAGCTTCGTGTCGCGCGCATCGACCTCGTGCTCCTCGATGTGGATCGAGGTGAGCAGATCGTCCTTGACGCAACGCTCGGAAAGAATGATCGCGTCCTCGTAGTTGAAGCCGTTCCACGTCATGAACGCGACGAGGAGGTTCTGGCCGAGGGCCAGCTCCCCGCCTTCGGTCGCCGGCCCGTCCGCGATGAGCGTCCCGGCCTCCAGCCTGTCCCCGGGGCTGACCACAACCTGCTGGTTGGTGCAGTTTCCGGGGTTGGAGCGGTCGAACTTCGTCAGCTTGTACGTCACATGGCGCCCGTTGTCCTGCTCGACGACGACGGAGTCGGCGTCGACCTCCAAAACGACTCCGGGCTCTTTGGCCACGGTGACGTCGCCGGCGTCGACCGCGGATCGCATCTCCATGCCCGTGCCCACGTACGGGGCGGAGGGCCGGATGAGCGGAACGGCCTGGCGCTGCATGTTGGCGCCCATGAGGGCTCGGTTGGCGTCGTCGTGCTCGAGGAAGGGGATCATGGCGGTTCCCACCGAGCACATTTGCCGCGCCGAAACGTCCATGAAGTCGATCTCGTCCACTGGGACGAGGGCGGGCTCGCCTCCCGGCATCCGGCACAGCGCCTCTTCGTCGACGAAGCGGTTGTTCTCATCGAGCGGCACCTCGGCCTGGGCGATGACGGCCTTGTCCTCGTCGTCCGCTTGAAGGTAGACGATCTCGTCCGTGACGACGCCGTTGTTCACCACCCGGTAGGGCGTCTCGATGAAGCCGAAGGGGTTGATGCGCGCGAACGATGCGAGGGACCCGATGAGGCCGATGTTCGGGCCTTCGGGAGTCTCGATCGGGCACATGCGGCCGTAATGGGACGAGTGGACGTCGCGCACTTCCATGCCCGCGCGGTCGCGGGAGAGGCCGCCGGGGCCAAGGGCCGAGAGGCGACGCTTGTGGGTCAGGCCCGCGAGGGGGTTGTTCTGATCCATGAACTGCGAAAGCTGGGAAGTCCCGAAGAACTCCTTGATGGCGGCGACGATGGGCCGGATGTTGATGAGCGAGGACGGAGTGATGGCTTCCGCCTCCTGCGTCGTCATGCGCTCACGAACCATGCGGTCCAAACGCGAAAGCCCGGTGCGAACCTGATTCTGGATGAGTTCGCCGACGGCGCGAATGCGGCGGTTGCCGAAGTGGTCGATGTCGTCCGTCTCGATTTCCACTTCGACGCCGCCCTCGCCGCACAGGACCTTTTCATGCCCGGCGTGAAGCGCCAAAAGATAGCGCAGCACGGCCGTGATGTCCGAGATGCCGAGCTGGCGCGACTCGTTGGCGGGGTCGAGGCCGAGCTTCTTGTTGAGCTTGAAGCGGCCGACCTTGGCAGTGTCGTAGCGCTTCGTGTTGAAGTAGAAGTTGTTGAGAAGCGCGCGCCCGGCCTCGGCCGTCGGCGGCTCGCCCGGGCGAAGCTTGCGGTACAGATCCGTCAAGGCCTCTTCCTGGGTGTGCACGGTGTCTTTCTCGAGCGTCTCGATGAGCGCGGGGAAGTCGCCGAAGATTTCGCGGATCTCCGACTCGCTCATGCCGAGGGCCTTGAGGAAGACCGTCACCGACTGCTTGCGCTTGCGGTCCACGCGCACTCCGACGGCGTCGCGCTTGTCGATCTCGAACTCGAGCCAAGCCCCGCGCGAGGGAATGATCTTGACGTTGAACACGTCTTTGTCGGAGGTTTTGTCGGCGAGCCGTTCATAGTACACGCCCGGCGAGCGCACAAGCTGGGAGACGACGACGCGCTCGGTGCCGTTGATGATGAACGTTCCACGCTCGGTCATGAGCGGGAAGTCGCCGATGAACGTGGTCTGGCTTTTGATCTCGCCGGTCTCGTAGTTCTGGAATTCGGCTGTCACGTACAGAGGAGCGGCGTACGTCAGATCGCGCTCGCGACATTCGGCGATGGAGTACTTGGGATCCTCCAGATGCGGGGAGGAAAGCACGAGCCCCATGGTTTGGGCTGCGTTTTCAATGGGCGAAATCTCTTCGAAGATCTCCTCGAGGCCGGATTGGGAACCGGGGTTCCGCGAGGTCCACTGCTCGGAGCCGACGAGCCAACCGAAGCTGTCGGTCTGCAGGCCCAGGAGATTCGGGAGTTGAAGAGGCTCGTGAATCTTGGCAAAGGAAACGCGGTCAACGACCGGCTTTCCATTGCGTGCGGAGAGCGAATAGGTGCGCGAAGCAGCCAAAGGGGTTCCTTCCCTGACGTTGGTAAGGCGGTCGCATCCGGGTATTTCCAATAGTTTCCAAGCTTTGAGGGCCTTCTGGACACACTGGTAGTTACACGAAGCAAATACCTACAATACACCAAATGGCAGGCGCGCGCCACAGCGCGCCCTGTGGAAGGCGTCACTGAACAACTGCGTTCGGAAAAACTGTCCCACACCCGAGCGCGATGTGCAAGTGCGACGCGGTCCGAGTGGCGATCGGGCTCTCGGCGATCGGACTCGCGGAGATCGGACTCGCACCTCGTTCGTCCGAGAATCGGAGCGCTGTTTGCCGGGGACCACCCGGCCCCCTCTTTGCGGCGCCGTTTGCGGGTCGATGTCGATGCGGCATGCGAGGGCCGACGTCGTCAGCCTCTCGGGCAAAGAGCCGTTCACGAGCCAGTCGACGGAGTTTGACTGCCAATCTACGCCGCCCATAGATCAACCGACGCAGTTCGCTGGACAACGCCGCCGCCAACGGCAATTGAAGAAGCAGGACGATTAAAATGACCTGAATCTGCTATTTAGGGAATTTTGACGATTAATCACCATGAAAAGTTCCTGCGTGGATTATAAGCTCCACTTTTGATCGCCATAATTTGCAAAGAACTTTCATATCGATGGCCTCTTCTTAATCTCTATAGACGGACAACAATGTTTGAGAGCATGAGATAGCCATATAAAGTCTTTACTTCCGAAAAACTGCGACACATCCGACTGGTCCTCCACCTCCGCCCCCAAGGAAAAGCAACCAATAACGAGGCGGCCTAGGGCCCAAGTAACCTTGAGTCCTAGACCGCCTTCAGGCCCAAGTCGCTTGGATGAGCTCCAAGCCAACCGCTTTAAGCCGCCCGTGTCACTTCACGGTGACGGACGCGCCGGCGCCCTCGAGCTGCTCCTTGGCCTTGTTCGCGGCCTCCTTGTCGACGCCCTCCAGGACGGCCTTGGGAGCCGAATCGACGAGGTCCTTGGCCTCCTTGAGGCCGAGGGAGGTGAGGGCGCGAACTTCCTTGATGACCGCAACCTTCTTGTCGCCGGCAGCCTCGAGAACGACGTCGAACGAGTCCTTCTCCTCTTCTGCGGCGGCGGCTTCTCCACCGGCGGCCGGGGCCGCGGCGACGGCGGCGACGGGAGCCGCGGCGGTGACGTCGAACTCCTCTTCGAACGCCTTGACGAAGTCGTTGAGCTCGACGAGGGTGAGCTCCTTGAATGCAGCGATGAGCTCTTCAGTAGTGAGCTTAGCCATGATGGCCTTCCTTCCTGATGCCTGCTACGCGAGCAGATGTATCTGTTGATTGCGCGGCGCCCGGTCAGGCAGCCGCTTCTTCTTTCGCGCGCAGCGCGTCGATGGTGCGCACCGTCTTTGAGACGGGCGCCTGGAAAACGTATGCCGCCTGGAACAGAGCAGCCTTGAGCACGCCTGCGGCCTTGCTGAGGAGCACCTCGCGAGACTCGAGATCGGCAAGCTTCTTGACGTCGTCCTCCGAGAGCAGGTTGCCCTCAAGGACTCCGCCCTTGACGAGGAGTGCCGGATTGTCCTTGGCGAAATCGCGAATGGCCTTGGCTGTGTCGGCGATTTCACCGGTGACGAAGGCGAATGCGGTAGGTCCGGTCAGAAGGTCGTCAAGGCCCTCGATCCCGGCTTCCTTGGCCGCAATTTTTGCCAGCGTGTTCTTGGCGACCTTGAACTGAGCGTTGGCGCCGATCGCACGACGCAGCGTCTTGAGCTGCATCACGGTCAGGCCGCGGTATTCAGTGAGCAGCACGGCGTCCGAGCTCTCGAACTTCTCCTTGAGCTCGGCAATGGCTGCTGACTTGTCGGTCCGTGCCATAGGGCCTCCCTTCGGTCGTCTGCCGCAAGTGTCTGAACATGCAAAAGCCCCGCGCAGGCGCACGGGGCTGGAAGGTCCTCGTTGTCTCACCTGCGCCGGCCTCTTGCGAGTTTCGTCCCGTTTGGCGACGGGCAACCTGCGGTCTTTGGCGTCGCTCAGTTTATTGGAAACATCCCCGATGCGCAAACCGCATAGGCCTCGGCCGCGCGGCCGCTTGCGTTGACCGCATCCATGCGGCTGCGCACCTCCCTGCCGCCCCGCCGCGGCCGATCGCCGCTCTTAGGCTCCTCTCGGCAGACTGCCGCGCTTTCGGCGAATCGCCACGCCCGCCCGGCCTCAGCCGATCGCCCTCTCGACCTTGTTGATGAGCATGTCGAGCGCAACGAGGTTGTGACCTCCGTTGGGAACGATGATGTCCGCATTGCGCTTCGAGGGCTCCACATAGAGCTCGTGCATGGGCTTGACCGTCGTCAGGTACTGACGCTCCACGGATTCGAGCGTCCGCCCGCGTTCGACGACGTCGCGCTTGATGCGCCGGAGGATTCTCACGTCGGCGTCGGTGTCGACGAAGATTTTGATGTCGAGCAGTTCGCATATTTCGGGCGCGGCGTATATGAGGATTCCCTCGACCACGATGATCGGCGCAGGCTCGATCCGCCTGGTTCTATCCGACCGGTTGTAGCTGGAGTAGTCGTAAACCGGACACTCAACGGACTGCCCCTCGGCGAGTCGGCGAAGATGCTCGACCATCAGATCGTTGTCGAATGCGTCCGGGTGATCGTAGTTGAGCAGGCACCGTTCCTCGTAGGCGAGGTCGTCGTGGGCCTTGTAGTAGTTGTCGTGGAAAACGACGGAGGACTTGCCGGGAAACCGCTCCACAAGCTTCCTCGTCAAGGTGGTTTTTCCGCTTCCCGTGCCTCCGGCAACGCCCACTGTCAGCGAGGCCATCACGCGTCCTTCCGTCCGTATGCTCCCGATGTGCTTCGCAACTACGGTACGCGTCGGAACCCCCGCACCCTAATCCGCGCCGACGCCGCACGCCGTTTTTCTCTCCCACGCCGATTGGCCCTCTGCCCGTCGTCGAATTGGCCTCTCCCCCGTCGTCGGCTCAAACCTGCGGGACCTTGGCCATTGCGACCCCGACGGCCATGAAGACGCACCCCGCGATAGCGAAAAGGAAGAGCCACTTCGATCGCTTTCCGTTGCACAGCACGGCCGCGAGCGCGCAGTGCAGGGCTACCGTGCTCATGGCGTACCTCCCGGACACGACGTCGAAGTAACCGCTCGTCGTCATGATTTCGCGCACCTGCACGACCAGAGCCGTCACGAACGGCGATATGGCCGTACTCAAAATGAGGCCGCGCCTGTCCACCGCCTTCCACATGCAGACGACCGAAACGATCAGAAGGACGATGTAGAAAATGTAGAGAATGCCTGCCCACGCGAACGTCGCGCCGGATTTCAGGCCGGGCTGCAGGTAGAAGTCGGTGCGCGGATCGGTCAGCCCGTAGGCGTCGATGAGGGTGGGAACCACGTAGTGCAGTGCGCTGTCTTTCAACTTGATCGTCGACAGCCCGTCGATTGCCGGAATGTATCCGGGGGGCGTGCGCACCCCTTGGAACTGGTTCCAGAACAGGTAGGGAACCGCCGCCGCTCCCACTGTCGCGCCGAAGATTCTGCTCAAGTCCTGCCTGTCGTCGGCCAGCAGGCCGAAGACTTTCGGCATAAAGCATGCGAGCAGCACGACGCCGGCGACAGCCAGCATAGCCCCCAGCGACACCACCCGGAATGAGGAGACGATGAAGGCCAGGAAGGCGGGGACCCCCCAGCCGAGCTTGTAGCGGGCGAATATTCGCGCGCCCGCCCAGACGGCTGCGTCGCCCGCGAGAAGTGTGATCGCATCGTTGTGGACTATCGCGGACGACGCCGCGATGGCCGGCGTCGTCAAGGCCAGAAGCGCCCCGGAGAATGCGGCGAGGCGATTGACTCTCCACGCCCTGATGGCGAGAAAAAGGCCGGCGACGCCGAGGGCGACGAATCCCGCGGACACCAGCCTGGCTCCGGTCACGAAATCGACGCCTGTGAGCTCGGAGATCGTCTGGCCGCCGAGCCCCGCTGCGAAGAAATAGGCAGGCGGATGGAATGCGTTGTAGTTCTCGCCCTTAAACGGCCACGACGTCGCGGGCGCGCCCTTGTAGATCGATCCGCATTCGGGCGGCCTGACGTCGCGGATTCCGCCCTCCATTCCGCGGCAGGACCAGTCCTCCAGACTTTGCGCAGCCAGAGGCTCTCCCTGAATCGGAATGTGGCCGACCGCAATCTTGCGGGCGTAATCGATGTATGTCCATTCGTCGTACCGACTGATCTGCGTGCCCTCGCTGACCGCTACGAGGCTCCACCCGAACGATATGCAGATGAGCAGAAAGGCTAAGACGCCGTCCCGTCTGAAGAACGAGATCGCCCCATGCGCAGCTCGACGAGCGACGCCCTTCTCAGTCTCGCGGATCACGAGTCAAGGGTAGGCGATGAAGCGCCTGCGCACATCATCTTTTATCGAATCCCACAGAGTGCCGTCCATCGGCATATTCGACGAACGATTCCCGTCTTCCTGTTAGATCGCCGTTTTCCTCACGGGGGCCGTGAACCCTGTTTCGGCATGGCCGGAAAGCTTTGCCGTGAAGCCTGAGCGACAGAAGCGTCGCACCTCACGGATCGGGTTAGCCAGTTGTGCCGTCGAGGCACTCGATAAACCTCTTCAGCGCAGGCGCTTGTAACTGCGGCTCGCTCCTGGGCATCGGAGCGGGCGGAGACCTACTCGGCAGGTTTTTCGCGAGGCGACTTCGGCTTGGGGATCGAAAGGAAGGCGACCGCAAAGAAAGCCAATGCGGCGTTAATGAGCGTGCTTCGCCCCTGCCGAGCCTCCTTGCAGGCCTCATGGATGGTCGGCGCCACCACGTCATCTTCAGGTCGCACGCTCGTGTTGGCCCCTTCTACATACTTTTTGATTTTCTGGGGACTCTCGACATCGAACCTCCCGGTCATCAGATAGAAATCGCCCAGGAAGTTCCAGCCAACCGAGTGGCATCCACGATAGCTGTTGTCGCTCCCACCGGCTTGGATCGTGGGTGGGACGAAAAATAGCCATAGGAAGACGACGAAGGCCGTGAGCGCCACGAGCGACCGAGTAATCAGGTATGTCGATCTAGACAATTTGGTTTCCTTTCACGTTGTGCTTATTGCCTGTACGCGGTTCGGCCTTCTTCGACCACGGATCGGTCCGATTGCTCCTGATGCCCGGTGCCATTTGGTCAAGTCTGGCCTTCGTATCGGTATCCTGCTCCGCGATGGCCTCGGCAGCAAGCTCGGGGAGGTCGAACTAGTTTGATTCCGTCCCTTGCCTGAAATCCGTTTCGTTCCTGTCGCCTAAGGCCGTGTCCCTTTCCTCTGTCATAAAAGCGGCATTCTCTCCTCCGGCAGCGGCCTTTTGCTCCGCGCCGCTAGACGTCTCACGGGTTCCTGCGCCGTTGCGCGACCTTCGCGGCTTGGGCACCGATACGAACACGACGGCGAAGAAGATCGAGGCAACGATGATGACAATCCCACGCTCATGACGTGCCTTATTGCATTGCCTCTGAATATTCCGTCCGATCTCGTCATTGACCTCCATCCTGTACGAAAGACCACCGTCCAAGTACTTCTGAATCTCTTCGGTGCTCTCGACGTCGAAAAGGTCTTGTGTCAGAGGATACAAGTCTTTGTTGAAGTCCGAGCCAACGGCGTGGCACGAGGAGTACACGTTGCCGCCAACTCCGCCCTGGATCGGAGGAGGCGTGAAAAAAAGATGACGAACCGTAAAGAACGCCAAAAGCGCCACAAGCACTCTGACCCCGATGTAGATGCCCTTATACAATTTGGTTTCCTTTCACAGTTCAGACGAACGCGATGGCACAATATCGACACTCAATAGAGACCATCTCAAACACCTTGGTTCCCTCCAACGTCGTTTCGAGAAACGAAGCCATCCTTGTTCTTTAGCGCGCCCATGAAATCACCACGATCCCTTGTACCCGTAGAAGAAGCAGGCAGAGTTACATTTCATGAACGTCATAGCCGCTCCTGAGCGAAGAATCCCGTCTTCTTGCGTGACTCAGTCTTTCCGTGTGCCAATCTTTCGATCGGCCAAGATCAAAATATCATCGACGAAACAGAGCTTCAAGACCAACTTAGAACTAGAGAAACCGTTCAGAGGGGCTGCAATAAAGAGCAGGCGAAAGGGTCTCCTAAAGACCGGGCGACAAAGGTTCCCTAAGAATCAGACGATGCAGATTCCCAAAGACTGGCTCCCAAGGAACAGGCGAAGCGGGTTCCTGCGACCCTCGCTTGGCGCAGCCACGGCTACGCAGACCGTTGTTGACAGACAGCTTTGCGGCGCACGACGATTGAAAGGATGCATGCAGCGAATCGGGAAGGATAAAACATGAACGACGTCGATATCCCAGGAAGCGGAACCTTGGCGACACTGCCGGCCTTGGAGAACCTGGAACTGCTGGCGCCCCCGACGGCGGCCGCCCTTCAGGCAATCGCGGCGACCCACCCAAATCTGGCGGCAAAGGTCCGGGTGGCCGAGATCGACCCAGAGCTCGCCGACACCGAAACGATGACAGAGGCGTTCGGCATGGACCTCGCCCTGTCGTCGAACTGCATCCTGGTCGCCGGGAAACGAGCCGGCGAAGAGAGAATCGCTGCGTGCGTCGTCCGCGCCACGACCAACGCCGACGTCAACCACACCGTGAAGAGGACCCTTGACGTGCGCAAAGCTTCCTTCTGGCCGCAGGAGCGGGCGGTGGAAGCTTCGGGGATGGAGTACGGAGGAATCACCCCGGTGGGAGTGCCGGCGTCGTGGCGCCTGCTCATCGACTCGCGCTGCGCCGAAGGCTGGTCCTGCATCGGCTCGGGGCTGCGCCGTTCGAAGCTCTTTGTCCCCGATGGATTCCTCGCCGCACTCCCGGGGGCGGAAGTCATTGAGGGTCTTGCCGTCGAATAGCCCGAGGACCCGGCCAAACAGCCCGGCTCGACGATTCAACAGACTCGCCGTCGGCCTCCGTTCATTTCCCTGTGCCACGGAAATTTTCAGCGTTCCGAGCGCTTGGGCCTCCTGGGAGAATATAGGCACCGTCCTCCCAGACAACCATAAAATAAGTGAAAACCCCGCCAATCACACTGGTTGGCGGGGTTTTCACTCGCTTACGCGATGAAATCAGGACGGGTCTTCCGACGTGAGATTGCGGGTCTTGCTCGTGTCGAGCGGAATGCCCGGCCCCATCGTGGTCGCAACCGTGCCCTTGAGCAGGTAACGGCCCTTCGACGTCGAGGGCTTGAGGCGAAGGACCTCCTCCTGGGCCGCCGCATAATTCTCGACGAGCTGCTCGGGGGTGAAAGACGCCTTGCCGACGACGAAGGAAAGGTTGCCGTTCTTGTCCACGCGGAACTCGATCCGGCCGCCCTTGATGTCCGAAACGGCCTTGGCGACGTCCATCGTCACGGTGCCCGTCTTCGGGTTGGGCATGAGGCCGCGAGGGCCGAGAACGCGGCCGAGGCGGCCGACCTTGCCCATGAGGTCAGGGGTCGCGACGGCGGCGTCGAAATCGGTGTAGCCGCCTGCGACCTTCTCGATCAGCTCATCGCCGCCGACTTCGTCGGCTCCGGCGTCGATAGCCTCCTGCGCACGCGGACCGACGGCGAAGACGAGGACCCTGGCGGTCTTGCCGGTTCCGTGCGGAAGGTTGACGGTTCCACGGACCATCTGGTCGGCCTTGCGGGGGTCGACTCCAAGACGGAACGCGACCTCGACGGTCGCGTCGAACTTCGTGGAAGACGTCTCCTTCGCGAGGCGCATTGCCTCGAGGGGGCTGTAGAGGACGCCGTCAGCGATCTTCTGAGCGGCGTTGCGGTAGTTCTTAGAGCGCTTTGCCATTGACTGTTCTCCTTAATGAGCAGTTTGTGGTCATAGGGCCCGCGCAGGCCCTTCCACGATCCGTTCGCGGCGCTTGCACGTGCACGCGCCGGGAAGCGATCAGATCTCGTCGCTGGTGATTCCCATGGAACGAGCGGTTCCCGCGATGATGCGGGCGGCGTTGTCGACGTCGTTGGCGTTGAGGTCCGGCTCCTTCGTCTTGGCGATTTCGCGGAGCTGATCGGCCGTCAGGTGCCCGACCTTGTTGCTGTGAGGCGTGGACGAGCCCTTGGCCACGCCAGCGGCCTTCTTGATGAGCTCGGCGGCAGGAGGCGTCTTCGTCACAAAGGTGAAGGAACGGTCCTCGTAAACGGTGATCTCTACGGGGATCACGTTGCCGCGCTGGGATTCTGTGGCGGCGTTGTAGGCCTTGCAGAACTCCATGATGTTGACGCCGTGCTGGCCCAGAGCCGGGCCGATCGGCGGAGCAGGCGTCGCCGCCCCAGCCTGAATCTGGAGCTTGATGTAACCTGCAACCTTCTTCTTGGGAGGCATATAGGGTCCTTTCTTGTCAATCGCCGCAATGGCAGAAGCGGCGACCATCTGTCAACGTTACGCGCGAATCACGCCAGGCTCAATTCTGCCTGGCGTGATCTTGAACGAATTTCAGTCGTCTTTGCGCACCTGGTTGAACGAAAGCTCGACGGGGGTTTCCTGGCCGACGAGGGTCATGAGCACTGTGAGCCGCTGGTTGGCTGCGTCGACTTCGGAAACGGTGGCCGGCATTCCCGCCCACGGCTCCGAGGTCAAAGTGACGGCGTCGCCGACCGCGTACGGAGAAAGGGTGGCCGGCGTCGGACTTGCGGCCTTTCCGGCGGCGACAGCCTCGGCCGCGGCCTCCGCCTCGATCACCGGGGTGAGCATCGAGACGACCTCATTCTCGGAAAGCGCGACCGGCGTGCGGCCGTTGCCGACGAATCCGGTCACTCCGTTGGTCGATTGCACCACTCGCCACGAATCGTCCGTCAGATCCATGCGAATGAGCACGTAGCCCGGCATGCGCACGCGAGAGACGAGCTTGCGCTGGCCTCGGCGGATCTCAAAGACCTCCTCCATGGGGACTTCGATCTGGAAGATGTAATCCTCCATGTTCATCGAGTGCATGCGCACCTCGAGGTCTTGCTTGACGCGCTTCTCGTAACCCGAATAGGTGTGAAGGACGTACCAACGTCCGTCGAGGCCTTTGAGCTTGTCGCGCACTTCGTCCTCGGTCACGAGGTTTGCGCGGGCCTCCTCCACGGCCTTCGCGGCTTCTTCCTCCTCCGAGAGCAGAGGATCGCCGGAAGGCCCGGAAGCCGGCTCCCCCGTCTGATCGTGTGCCGGTCCGACGTCGCCGGAGGGATCGGAACGCCCCTCGCCGGAATCGAACCGAAGCTCTTCGACGCCGGCTTCCGACGCATCGGCAACGGGCTCAAAGATATCGTCAGCCACGCTTTACTGCTTTCTACTCGTTTGTCCGAACGGCCAAGACTACCCGAAGATCCAGAGACTACCCGAAGACCCAGAAGGTCAGGCGGCCGAATCCAAGGTCGAGAAGGCCGACGACGATCATGATGATTGCCACAAAGGCAAGAACCGTCGAGAACATCTGCCCGAGCTCTTCGCGGGTGGGCCGCTGAACCTTCTTCAGCTCGGCGAAGATCTGGCGAATGAACAGGGCGATCCGCGCGAAGACGTTGCGCCTCTTCTTCTCATCGGAGGCCTTGCCCTTGGCTCCTTTGGCCTTCGATGCGCTTGCTGCAGTCACGTGGCGTCCTTCACTCGTCGTGCAATGGAATAAAGGCGGCCCATGGACCCATGAGCCGCCTTGCAGGGTAGGAGGGATTCGAACCCCCAACCGCCGGTTTTGGAGACCGATGCGCTACCATTGCGCCACTACCCTTCGGCTGTTCGCTCCTGACATTATGCCTTACGTCAATGGCGTAGTGCCACCAATCTGGAGACAACTCACAAAATTGTACACCTTCGCCCGCTCCGCGTCATCCGTCCGCCCGAATCGCAACGGCCGAGCCGCCGGGCACGGCGCCAAGCCGCTCCTCACGCGGCCCGATTGGGCCCTTTTCGAGCCCGCCGCACGGGTGCGGGGCCGGCTACTTGAGAACGATCGGGAGCATCGTCTCGAGGGAGCCCGCCGCACGGGTGCGGGGCCGGCTGTCTCCCCGGCGCATCGCTCCCTCGCCGTCCGACGCCGCCGCGCCTTCGATCTCACAGCGCTGAAACGCGGACCGGCGCGCGCGACGGGGACGAAACGTGCAACCATGGACACATGAGCAATGACAGAACCCGCCGAGTATCGGCACGCCTCGCCGCCATCCAAGAGTCAGCGACTCTCGCCGTGGACGCCAAAGCCAAGGCCCTCAAGGCGGCAGGGCGCCCCGTCATCGGCTTCGGGGCCGGTGAGCCTAACTTCCCGACGCCCGAGTTCATCGTCGAAGCCGCCGTCGAAGCCGCCCGCGATCCCAAAAACCACAAGTACACGCCGGCCAAAGGCCTTCCCGAGCTGCGCGAGGCCATCGCGGCGAAGACCCTCCGCGACTCGGGCAACGCCGTCGACCCGAACGACGTCATCGTGACGAACGGCGGCAAGCAGGCCGTCTTCCAGGCTTTCGCCGCCCTTGTCGACGACGGCGACGAGGTGCTCCTGCCCGCGCCGTACTGGACGACCTACCCCGAGGCGATCCGCTTGGCCGGCGGCGTTCCCGTCGAAGTCTTCGCCGGGGCCGACGCCGAGTACAAGGCAAGCGTCGAACAGCTCGAAGCCGCACGGACGGACAAGACCAAGGCCCTGCTTCTATGCTCGCCGTCCAATCCGACAGGATCGGTCTATTCCCCCGAGGAAATCCGGGCGATCGGGCAATGGGCCCTCGAATCGGGGATCTGGGTGATTTCGGACGAGATCTACGAGCATCTCGTCTACGACGGCACGCCCATGAGCTACATCTTGGGCGAGGTTCCCGAGCTAGCCGACCGCGCCGTCATCCTCAACGGGGTCGCGAAGACCTACGCCATGACGGGTTGGCGGGTCGGCTGGATGTACGGCCCGTCCGACGTGATCAAGGCCGCGACGAACTTCCAGTCCCATGCCACCTCCAACGTCGCGAACGTCTCGCAGCGGGCTGCGCTGGCGGCGCTCACTGGGCCGCAGGCCGTGGTGGCCCAGATGCGGGAGGCATTCGACCGCCGGCGTCGAAAGATGGTCGAGATGCTCAGCGCAATCGACGGCTTCGCCGTCCCCGAGCCGAAGGGCGCCTTCTACGTCTATCCCAACGTCGAAGCTGTGCTCGGCCGCGACGTCAACGGAAAGTCCGCCGCAACCTCGGCCGAGCTGGCGGCGCTCATCCTCGAGGAGGCCGAAGTCGCCGTGGTTCCCGGCGAGGCCTTCGGCCCCAGCGGTTTCCTGCGATTCTCCTACGCCCTCTCCGACGAGGACCTCGTCGAGGGCCTGGGGCGGGTGCAAAAGCTCCTCGGCTGACGCCCCGCGGAGCCGCCGTCGGCCTCCCCGCGGGCCTTCGGCGGCATCCTGGCAGGCAGCGGCATCCCGCACGGACTTTGACTGACGCCCTCGCCCGCTCTGCGACTTCAGCGATGGCGGTAGGCCCGCTCGAGCCACGCCTCAGCCGTCGAAAGGCGGCCGAGGGCGTCGTCGATCCACTCGGCGCCGTCGACCCGCTTCGCTCCGGCGACGAGCGAAAGCACCACCCCGGCCGTGCGCGCGCACAGCGCCACAGGGTCTACGGCGTGCTCGCAGGCGTCCCTCCATATCGGAAGGTCGTCCTGAACGTACGGGTACGAGTCCGGGGCCAAATGCGGAAGAACGCTCATGTGGCCGAGCAGGCAGGCCCAATCGTCGACTCGGTGGCCGGGGCCCAGCGAGTCGACGTCGATGATTCCCGTGACCCTCGACGAATCGTGGGAGACGAAGATGTTCGCCTCGTAGAAGTCTCCGTGGACGGGAACCAAAGGCCCGGGGTCCGAACTGGCGAGAAGCTCATGGATCCCGTGCGCCACGGCCTCGCAACGGACGCGTTCCTCCGGCAATGCGGTTCCGGCGGCGTGCGCGTAATGCGTGGAACGGTCCGCCCAAGCGGGCCGATGGCTGAGCGAGAGGGCTTCGCGCGGCAAAGCGTTCAACAAGGCCGTGAGAGAGCCGAGCAGAGGAGCCGCATTTCTTCCCATGCCGCGCGAAATGGCGGTCGAGAGCGGAATCCCATTGGCGGCTCCGATCACCAGGAGACCTCGGACGTCGTGGATGAGGACCGGCGGCGCGGGAATCCCGGCGCGGGAGAGCATGATGTGCCGCTTCGCCAACGATTCGACCTGCGGGGGGCGCGCGACTTTCGCGTAACTGACGGAGTTCGCCGCCCGCACTCGGACGACGGCGCGCCGAGTGGGACGATAGCTCATGAGCTCCACGGACACGGGCATGCCCAAAAGGGCGCTCATATGCTCGGGCGAGCAGGCCAAGAACAGCGCAGGAAGCTCAGGATCGGCGGGGTAGCGCCAAACGGAGAACGTGGAGTCCCCCTTGGACACGTACACGAGACCCGGGGTGTTGGGGTGGGACAGACGCGCCGTCGAAGCGCACAGATACTCCTCCACGCGCATGTGGGCGCCGTTGGGGAGTATCCGGTCGAGCGTCACCGAATAACCGGCCGTCACTCCTGCGCCGGGGCGATGATGGATCGAATGGACTTCCCACCCCCGTATAACCGCAGGCTGTCCCATGTTCATGAGAGCGCTGCGCAGAATCTCACCGGCGCCGCTGCCGATGAGCAATGCAAGGTCCGCCTTTTCACGGTCCTTCCCGGGAATGCTCATATATAAGTTCTACCGTACAGCGCGGGCCGGAGTGCACGTTAAACACAACATGTTGATATTCGAACAGATTTCTGCTTCGAATCCAAAGTCGCCGACGCCTCGGTCACGCCGGCCTCGCTCGCCGGCTCGCAAACCGCCCCGACGCCCGCGTCGGCCTCGCTGCGATTTGCCGATTTCCGGCTTGTTTGCAACGATCCCTCTCTTTAACGGCGACCGTCCGGCTCGCTGCCGATCACGCGTCCGCCCGCGTCGGCCTCCTGCCCCGGGCGTCGATCACGTGCCCAACAAGGTGAGAACGGCCGAAACCCGCCGGTGGACTTCGCTGTTGGCGTGCAGACCGAGCTTGGCAAAGATTCTCTGGATGTGCTTTTCCACAGCCCCCTCGGAAACGACGAGCCGCTTGGCGATCGCCGAGTTCGTATGGCCCTCGGACATGAGCTCCAACACTTCGCGTTCGCGCGGCGTGAGGCTGGCGACGGGGTCGTTCCTGCGTCCGCGTCCCATCATCTGCGCGACCACTTCGGGATCGAGGACCATGCCGCCGTTGCCGACCCGATCGACGGCGTCGAGGAAGGAGTCGAGGTCGCTCACACGATCCTTGAGCAGGTATCCGATCGAGCCGGAGCCCGAGGAGAGAAGCTCGGTGGCGTAGCTGAGGACTATGTACTGGCTGAGCAGGAGAATGGGGGCGTCGGGCCACTCCTCGCGGATGCGGACCGCCGCGCGCAGGCCTTCGTCGGTGTGCGAAGGCGGCATTCGGATGTCGCTGACCGTCACGTCCGGTCGCAAAGCCAGGCACCGGGACACAAGATCGTTCCCGGTGCCGACTCCGCCGATGACTTCGTGTCCGCCCTCGTTCAGGATGAGGGTCAGCCCCTCCCTGAGCAGCACAGAATCGTCGGCTATCAGGATGCGCATGGAATCACCGCTTCGATTGTGGTCGGTCCGCCTGCAGGCGAGTCAATCTCAAGAGTACCGTCAACCGAACGCAAACGTTCCTCCAACCCCACAAGACCATGCCCCTTCGACACATCAGCCCCGCCCACACCATCGTCAACCACCGACAAACGCAACACCCCGCCCGACACATCAATCGTCACCGCAACAGACGACGCACCCGCATGCTTATTCACATTCACCAAACTCTCCGCCACCACATAATAAGCCGCCGACGCCACATGATCAGGCACAGCCGGAATACCCGCATGAACCGACACAGGAACCACCGACCGAGCAGCCGCCTCCTGAACAGCGGCCACCAACCCCCGATCCACCAACACCGGAGGCGCAATCCCCCGCGACAACTGACGCAACTCCGCCAACGTGTCCCGCGTCTGAACCATCGCCTCATCCAAAATCTCCTGCGCCCTGACCGGATCACTGCCCGCCTGACGCCTAGCCCGAGCCAAATCCATATTCAACCGCACCAACCTCTGCTGCGGCCCATCATGCAAATCCCGCTCCAACCTCCGCAACGCCGCACTCTCCGCCCGACGCCCCGCCTCACGCGACCGCGTCAACCGCTCAATATCCGCCCGATCCCGAGCACGCCGCAACAACAACACATCAGCGAAAAGAAGCTGGAGCGTTGCAAGGCCCTTCATGACCGATGGAGCAGAGACCAGCATGACAAGGCCGACGACAAAGGAAAGGAGGACGTCGAAAAGGAATGGGTGCGGGATGTCGAGAAGCTCTCCCAGTCCGTTGTTCCAGCTCTCGTTAATGTTCTCTAGGATCGTAAGCGATATGGGCGCGGTCAAACCAGCCAGAATTGCGGCCACCCATGTGAGCGCCACGCACCAATTGAGGATCGTGATCGGGAACGAGCCGATAACCCACAGCACGTCGAGCCATGACTGCGGATCGCGCAACGGATACAGAAGCCTGCGGAACCAGTCCATGTCTTCCGGCGTCGGATAGAGGAAGCCGTCGTACGCGTTCTCCCTTTTGAAAAGGCGCAGGATGGGAGGAGAGGTTTTCTCCCCCGCAAACGCGCGGTTTATCCCGCGCTGGAGGACGGCGCCGGCTCTGGCCACCATGATTCCCGAGTAAAGGATGGGAAGGCCCACGAAGATGACGGTCAGCGACGCCCCCACAGCGCACAGGACGACGACGAGGATGAAAAGGATGAGATGGGGAGGAAAGGCCAGAAGCATGTAACTCGCGTAGGCCGTCGTCCACCTGAAACGCATGGAAAGGCTCTGACGCCGGCCATTGCCCCGGCCTTTTTCATTGCCTCGTTCCACAGCTTCAGCTGCTCTTTCCAAGTGTGAACGGATGTCGTTTGTAGTCATGCCTCTACTTTCCCCTGCCTGACGCCGTGCAAACTATCCTGCGGCCCGGCCAATCGTCGTAGGGCCAGCTGGACACTTCTCCTGCAGCTTTCCAACGGATCTGCCGTGTGCACGGGCCCATCGGTTTCCGGCAGCCTTCCTCGTCGGCGCGCACAAGAATCACACACACGGGATCGCCGCTTCGATTGTGGTCGGTCCGCCTGCAGGCGAGTCAATCTCAAGAGTACCGTCAACCGAACGCAAACGTTCCTCCAACCCCACAAGACCATGCCCCTTCGACACATCAGCCCCGCCCACACCATCGTCAACCACCGACAAACGCAACACCCCGCCCGACACATCAATCGTCACCGCAACAGACGACGCACCCGCATGCTTATTCACATTCACCAAACTCTCCGCCACCACATAATAAGCCGCCGACGCCACATGATCAGGCACAGCCGGAATACCCGCATGAACCGACACAGGAACCACCGACCGAGCAGCCGCCTCCTGAACAGCGGCCACCAACCCCCGATCCACCAACACCGGAGGCGCAATCCCCCGCGACAACTGACGCAACTCCGCCAACGTGTCCCGCGTCTGAACCATCGCCTCATCCAAAATCTCCTGCGCCCTGACCGGATCACTGCCCGCCTGACGCCTAGCCCGAGCCAAATCCATATTCAACCGCACCAACCTCTGCTGCGGCCCATCATGCAAATCCCGCTCCAACCTCCGCAACGCCGCACTCTCCGCCCGACGCCCCGCCTCACGCGACCGCGTCAACCGCTCAATATCCGCCCGATCCCGAGCACGCCGCAACAACAACACATCAGC
>ERZ773060.64-NODE-64-length-58471-cov-4.70773_pt1 | contig 58471 bp, 71 predicted proteins | sample MGYA00580628_ERZ773060 | MGnify/ENA primary metagenome ERZ773060 (study PRJEB29015, sample SAMEA2738019) | human oral metagenome | biome: human oral; feature: human-associated habitat; material: dental | place: China | collected 2045 ... | reverse complement strand
AAAGAAAGCCAACGCAACTGGATAGGAAAATCAGTAGGAGCAAGTATTGATTTTTCAGTGGCCAATAACGACGGTAAAATCACTGTATTTACTACAAGACCCGATACCCTCTTCGGCGTTACTTACCTTACCCTTGCTCCCGAGCATCCCTTAGTATTGCAAATCACTACTGAGAAACAACGCGCTGAGGTAGAAGCCTACATCACAGCTACTGCCAAACGTTCAGAGCGCGACCGTATGGCAGACACCAAAACCGTATCAGGAGCTTTCACAGGGGCGTATGCCCTGCACCCACTTACCGGCAAGCAGCTTCCTATCTGGATAGGCGATTATGTATTGGCAAGCTATGGTACGGGCGCTGTAATGGCAGTGCCTGCTGGTGACGACCGCGATTATGCCTTTGCCAAACACTTCAAGGGCGCTAAAGGAATGCCCGAAGTGATTAACATCTTCGATAAAGATATTTCAGAAAATGCCTTTACCGACAAAGAGGGAATGACTTACCAAAACTCTGACATTCTCAATGGTTGCACTAACTTCGGCGAAGCGGTTGCTAAAGTGTTGGCAGCCTTAGAAGCCAAGGGCGCAGGCAAAGCCAAAGTGAATTACCGCCTTCGCGATGCTGTCTTCTCACGTCAGCGTTATTGGGGCGAACCTTTCCCAGTATACTATGAAAACGGCTTGCCACAGATGATAGGCGAGGAGCACCTCCCTATTCTCCTACCCGAAGTAGAGAAATACCTCCCTACCGAAGAGGGTAACCCACCGTTGGGCAACGCCACTGCTTGGGCGTGGGATATCGCAAACCACAAAGTAGTGAGCAACGAACTTATTGATAACCAAACCGTATTCCCGTTAGAATTGAATACGATGCCAGGTTGGGCGGGCTCTTCTTGGTATTGGTTGGAGTATATGATGGAAAAAGACGCACGTGCAACTTTCCCTACCAAAGCCGTAGTAGACTACTGGCAAAACGTAGACCTCTACGTAGGGGGTAGCGAACACGCCACAGGACACTTGTTATACTCACGCTTCTGGAACAAATTCCTCAAAGACCGCGGTTTTGCTCCTACTGAAGAACCATTCAAAAAGCTGATTAATCAAGGGATGATATTGGGTATGAGTGCCTTTGCATACCGAGTGTTATGGGAAGTGAAAGATGAGCAAGGTAATGAAGTGAATTTAGTTGAAGTAAAAGAGCTTTCATCTAATAACTTTCCTCCTATATTTGTTTCAAAGAAATTCAAGGATGATAAGTTGGCGATTGTTTTATTAGAGAAGATTTTCCCTAAATATCCTCAATGTGTGGAGTTTATGAAAAAACTCTCAGGAAAAATAATTAATACTATTATCCAACCTATTCACGTAGATGTTTCTCTCCTCAAAGATACTTCCGATGAATTAGATATTGAGAAATTCAAAGCGTGGCGCAAAGAATTTGCTAACGCGGAATTTATCTTTGAAGGGCACAATTCCCCCCTTGAGGGGGGTAAGGGGGATGTTTTCCTCTGTGGTCGTGAAGTAGAAAAAATGTCGAAATCTAAATACAACGTGGTAAACCCTGATGATATTTGTGAGCAGTATGGAGCGGATACTTTGCGCCTCTACGAAATGTTCTTAGGACCTTTGGAACAAGCTAAACCTTGGAACACAGCAGGTATTTCGGGGGTATACAACTTCTTGCGCAAGCTATGGCGTTTGTATTTCAATGACAATGGCTGGCAAGTAACCGATGAAGCCCCTACACCCGAGATGCTCAAAGCACTGCATAAAACGATTAAAAAGGTAAATGAAGATATCGAGAATTTCTCCTTCAATACTTCAGTGAGTCAGTTTATGATATGCGTGAATGAGTTATCATCGCTAAAATGCCACCATAGAGATGTTTTAGCGCCTCTTGCGGTGTTGGTAGCACCTTTCGCTCCACATATCGCCGAAGAGCTCTGGAAAAGGCTTGGAAATACCGAAAGCGTAACTTATGCACCTTATCCCGTACACGAGGATAAGTATTTGCAAGAGGACAGCAAGGAGTATCCCGTATCGTTCAATGGCAAAGTGCGCTTCAAACGTGCTTATGCTACCAGTATGAGTGTGGCAGAGATAGAGCAAGCCATCCTTGCCGATCCTCAAACCGCAGAACAGCTACAAGGCAACACCCCTAAAAAGGTAATTGTAGTGCCTAATAGGATTATCAATATAGTGAGTTAGTAGCCAAATACTTATAAAATGATTGTAAATTTCAGTATACAGAACTTTGGTTCTATAAAAGATAAGCAAACGCTGTCGTTTGAAGCCGATACCTCTCAGCATTTAGAAGATACTTATGTAGTGCATACGACAGGCAAACGGCTGTTGAAGTTGGCGCTTATCTATGGCGCCAATGCTTCAGGGAAAACAACAGTCCTTAAAGCTCTTGATTTTTTAAGAGATTTGGTGGTAAACCCTAAGGAGAAAAAGACTGATATACTAGATTTTTCACCTTATCTTTTTGATGCTAATACACCTGAGCAAGCCACTGAACTTACTATAGAGTTTGTACACGAGGAAGTTTGCTATCAGTATGAAATAGCTTTCACAAGGTTAGCAATCATTTCGGAAGCTTTGTATATAGATACTTTTGAGAGAGTACTGGTATACAGCCGTACTACTGACATAGAGGAACAACTCACCAAAATTAGCTTTGGCGATAAAATAACTATTGATAAGAATGCCCAACAAGTATTGGAACTCAATACCTTGTGGAACAATACCACATTGGGAGGTTTTTTAAAGACAAACATCAATCTTGAAGAGTTTAGACGAGTAGCTGATTGGTTTGGGAATTACTTAAAACCAATCATAGCTCCTGATACAAAATTAGACACTTATATAACAGATAAGATAGATGAAAATAAAATAACCAAAGAGGAAGTTTTAGAGATATTAAAGAAAGCTGATTTTAATATCTCAGATATGGTTATAAGGAAGAAAGAAGAAATTATTCCAGAAGACTTGCTAAGATTTTTTAGAGGACAAATAGAGATTAAGGGACGTATTATTCTTCAGCATACAGTTAATGATATTCATTATAATATGCCAATGGAGAAAGAATCCGAAGGCACCAAACGCTTTTACGGTTTTGCAGGGCTTTTGGCACTCCTTATCAAAACATCTACTATTTTCCCTATTGATGAATTAGAAAGCTCCTTACACCCCGACCTTTATACCCATTTCTTGCTTTCATTCTTGCAGAACGCTCAGCACTCGCAACTCATCGCTACTACCCATAACCGTGAGCTTTTGGGAGATACCAATATTTTCAGAAATGATGTGATATGGTTTACTGATAAAGGCGAAGATTGTGCAACAGAACTCTATTCTTTAGCCGATTTTGACACTTCTGCTATAAAGAATTTCCTCAATGCCTACAAAATAGGGAAGTTCAGTGGGGTACCGCGTTTGTCTGACACTTTTATCAATTTGGAACAATGAGAAAAGGAAGAAACATACCCACCAAGCAATCCTTTGCTGTAGTAGTAGATGGCGAAACCGAATATTGGTATTTGCAAATGCTTAAACACAATGAACCCAATATTCCTTTTAATATAAAACCTCAGATTCTACAGAAAAAGAATATCGACCAGCAATATGATTTAGTTACAGCACTCTCAGAAGAGGAATATGACAAGGTTTTTTGGATAGTTGATTTAGATGTCTTACTAAAAGAAGAACGAGAAAAGAAAAATAGCACCTCATCTCTACAACAATTTTTAAACTATTACAAGAGTCTTTCAAAGCAAAAGAAAATAGTAGTGATAGTGAATAATCCTTGCTTGGAATATTGGTTTTTATTGCATTTCCAAAAGACTAACAAAGTATTCACCGCTTGTACTGATGCTGAAAAGCAAGTCAGCCAACACTTGCAAGGTTATGAGAAAACAGAAAAATTCTTTAAGAAAGATAATGATATTTACAAACAGCTAAATCCTCGTCTTCAAACAGCTAAAGAAAATGCTACTGCCTTAGGAAGTTTTGACACTTATAACCATTCAAAAGCAATATGTGAAATGTCTTTGCTATTTAACACCTTACAACTATGAACCCAGAAATCATACAAAAATTCTCAGATAAGTTTCTCCCCGAAGAAAAGGAAATCATAGCCCTTATCGAAACACCTACTAATGGAGCAAGTTATTATAACGGAGCTTGGGTGCCTTCTAACGACCCTTTAGCTTACATAGATGTAGAAACAGGAGAACTTTTTTATAAAAACACTCGCATAGAATGGCTTGTTGAAAAAGATTGGCAACCTCAACGGCGAGCTCGAAGAGGCTACTATTGAGGGATAAAATATTTAATACTTAACAAAACTCAAAATCAATGATTATTCCTTTCAGCACAAAAAAGAAAATTAAATATGTGATCTTCTCTGCTCTACTGATTCCTGTTGCAATAGGGTTGGTGATTCTTTTTCTATCAGGACACAAAATTCGTGTATATCTTTTAGGAGCATCCTTAGGACTATTAGCTGGATGTATTTATATATTATACCAGTTGGTGAAAGAGCTTATAGCTCTTAGAAAAAGTAATGAAGGAGTTATCCTTACTCCTGAATACTTGGAGAGCCATACCAATACCGTAGGCAAGGAAGTAGGAAAAATCCTTTGGAGTGATATAGCCTCTGTAGAGAGGAAAAAATTCTATGGAGTACTTATCCATATCAAGCTCAAGGATCCTCAAAAATACGTAGATAGAATTAAGAACAAAGAGCTACGAAAAGGCTTTGAAGGTATCCATATGGACAATAGTGAACTACAAATCACTTTTGAAGAATTAGAAAGACTTATCAATGAGTACTTTCAAAAATACAGATAACCATGAACCCTGATATTCTTATTCTGATAGTCTCTTCCCTCCCCTATCTGTCTATGGGAGTTTTGTTGTACTTTGTGATTGTTCGCAAGAATGCTTTTGAAGAGCGTGTAGCCCACTACATTCCCTATCATGCTTTGGAGAGGGAGCGCAAAGTGTATATGGAAAAAGTAGAGAAATACAAGCGATACATTTGTATAGGACTGGGAATATTCCTAAGTGTTTTCATTGTCCTCCCTTTTGTTATATTCTTTGTAGTAATCTCCAAGGAAGGAGTCAATTTTAGTGTCCCTGAGCAGCTCACTTTACTGATGATTCCTCTTTCCCTTTTCCTTATGATATACTACCTGCTGAGCTACGTAGTGAAGCGACATGCCAAAGCCCAACACTTGTTATTGGAAGAAATGAGCAAGGAAGATTTTGCCTATCTACTAAAAGTACAAAAGGACTTGCTCTGGATCAGGAAATATTTTCCTTTTTTTATACTATGCAAAGAAAAGGTATATTTTTTCACTTTCTTTACCCTTCGCGAACTCGACCCTAAGCAAATAAAAAAAATCCGTTTTTGGAGCTCCAGAAGAGGAAATAGAACTATCTTGATAAAATCTTCCCGATGGTTTATCACCACCATGACTGAAATAGTCTATCCTTATCTGAGAGATATTGTTCAAAAATATAACCCCACAGTGGATATAGAATAAAAAGTTCTTTTGTAATTGCTATTTTTTTAGTACATTTGCCCTTTATACCAAAAGATGATAGAGAGTATTTTTGTAGCCATATCCTTAGGGGTTATGCTTGCTTTTACCATAGGCCCTGTATTTTTTATCCTGATAGAGACGAGTATTACCAAGGGGATTCGTTCGGCTTTAGCCTTCGATTTTGGAGCTATTTCTGGGGATATTTTTTTTATTCTCTTGGCCTATTGGGGTACAAGTAAGCTCTCGGATTATATAAAGAATAACCCCAACCTATTCGTATATGGAGGAATTCTCATCATCATATATGGGTTATTTTCTTTTTTCAAAGAGCGCAAGGACTATCGCCTACACCCTCCACAGACACGTATAGTGGAGATCAAGGAAGGAAATTATTTTACTTTTTTCTACAAAGGATTTTTCTTGAATATCATCAACGTAGGGGTTTTTTTCTATTGGGTAGCTACCATTGCTACTTTCTCCTCGAGTGCAGGTACTACCACAACAAAAGTACTGGTCTTTTTAGGCACTATACTACTGACCTATTTGCTCACAGATATTGTAAAAATACTCATCGCTAAGCGGCTTCGCCACAAGCTCACTCCTACCAATATCCATAAAATAAAGCAAGGTATCCATATCTTCTTAGTTATTTTTGGAATTTTTCTACTACTCAATGGAGTTTTCCCCAATGCTTTAGCAGCAGTAAAAGAGGCTTTCCTATAGAAAAAGTGTCTCTCCTTGTACAGAAGAAACACTTTTCATCAATAATCAATTAAAATTTAAACAAACAAGTAACAATTTTTTACTTTTTCTCGTTCAGAGCCTTTACTATATCGGCTGTAATATCTTTATCAGCTTTTCCATAGTGTACACTACCTCCGTCATTAGCACCAAGAATAAAGTCATAGCTATGTTGCTTTCCATATTCTTTGATGAAGTTCTTTACTTTCTTCAGTAGTGTATCCATTTTGGTACGGCTTTCCTCTTGGATTGCTTGTTCTTCAGCCATGAGTTGTTGTTGCAATAGCTGACTTTCGTGAGCCAGTTCGCTATACTTTTGCTGAGCTACAGCAGGAGCCAAGGTTTTTGCTTGTGCTTCGAAAGCCTGAGCCTTCACTTGGAAAGCCTGAGAAATACTATCACGCTTGTGTTGGTATTTGTCAATTTTTCCCTTGAGAAGCGCCTCTAAGTCCTTTTTTTCTTGATAATCATCCAAGAGCTTGCTATTATCTACAAAAGCAATTTTCTGTCCTTGCTGACAAGAAGCAAGACTTAACATTAGTGCTACACCTAAGATAATTTTATTCATAACTATACTTTTTCAAAATGTAGGCACAAAAGTACGAAAGAAAATATCAATTATCTTCATTTTTAACAAAATAAATAGGAACAGAATGAATATTTAACGTTTACCCTTATAAAAAGTAGGATAAGCATCTTATTATCTTATTTTATTCATGCAATTTTAACAGGTAAATAAGGGACGAATATTCTCCTGTTTTCAGTGCAGAGAGGTTTGATAGAAGTCCCTGATAACCTCCCTTAAGGAAGTTCATACTCCCTGTTTTGTATTTTTCAGAAAGTAGGCTCACATAGAAAGCATCAAAAGGCATGGGCTTGACTCCTATGAGTTGGAAACCTTTTTCAATGAAAAGCAAGCGAATACTCTCTTGTGAGAAGTGCCATAAGTGTCGGGGTACATCATAGGCAGCCCAGTATTTCCCATAGTGTTGGGCATCCCTACTCCTATAGTTAGGTACGGCAATCACAAGCAATCCTCCTATGGTCAAATGGTCTTTGAGAAAAGCAATCTGCTCTTGTAGGTTAGGGACATGTTCCAGCACATGCCAAAGGGTAATTACTTGATAGGTATCCGAGATATGGGTTTTATCTTCTTTCAGAAGGATTCCCTTCTCCTCTGCCCTATCGCGGGCTTTTTTTTCAGGTTCTACCCCGCTTACACTCCATCCTCGCTGTGCTGCCACTCTTAGGAAATCGCCTGTACCTGCACCTATATCCAAGAGTTTTCCTTGGGGTACATAGTGCTCTATGAGTTTTATTTTCTGCTGTAGCGTATAGGTTTTTACCCATTGGTAAAGCTTTTCGAAAAGACCCTTTTTCCCATCAGTATGGGATATATAGGCATCACTTTGGTAATACCTTCCCAGCTCTTGCGGCACAGGGGTTGTACGATAGAGTTTATACACTGGGTCATACTCCAAGAAAAATTCTTCCTTACTTACACTATAGTCTATTATATTCATTAAAGTTTTTGAGTTTTAAGTTTTAAGTTTTTGTTCCACGTGAAACCTTGAATAAAGTAAAAAGTGAAAAATGAAAAATGAAAAATATTTTTTATATTCAAAATCATTTTTTACACCAAAATTTCTATATTTGTTAAAAATTTCACTTTCAGAAACGTGTCAAATTTCTACTTTCTTTTTCTTTTAATATAAATATTCATTCACTATACAAATCGTTTAAAATTTATATGTTTAAATGATTTTTTATGTTTTTAGTGCCAATTTTTATCATTAATCCTATACAAAAATAACAAAATTCATAATCATAACAATTATAGTCAAACAGAAATGGCTTGCGAAAAATTACCATGAGCAGGTATAGAGGCAAAGTCCACGAACAAGCAGAGTATGTGATGCAATTCGCTGCTAAAAAAATTAATCTCCTGTTCCATCTATTCGCAATCTAAATATGATTAACTATAAGACACAATGAATTGTATTCCTACCATGACACACCAAAGACTTTCTCATTAGCATAGTATCCACTATTATCTTTACCTTCTATTCCTTGTTTTAATTTGTTTCACGTGGAACATTCAATTCTTTTCTTACCCAACAATTACTAACGTGATCATTGATATACCCTATAGCCTGTAGAAAAGAATAGACAATAGTAGTTCCGACAAACTTAAACCCACGCTTTTTCAGGTCTTTACTCAAGCTATCTGAAAGGAAAGAGTGAGTAGGAATATCCGAAAGTGACTCAGGATGATTATCAATAGGAGTAGGAATAAATGTATTAAGATAGCTAACAAAACTTCCAAACTCCTTTTGTATTCTTATAAATGCCTGTGCGTTGGTTACCGCCGCTTGTATCTTTAAGCGATTGCGTACTATCTTCTCATTCGTAAGAAGTGCACTTATCTTCTCTTGAGAATAATTAGCAATCTGCTCTATTAGAAAATTATCAAAAGCCTCACGAAAAGCCTCACGCTTTCTCAAAATAGTAATCCAACTCAGCCCTGCCTGAAAACTCTCTAATATGAGAAACTCAAAAAGAAGGGTATCCTTAGTGATAAGTCTCCCCCACTCCATATCATGATAAGCTATATAGAGTGAATCATCCTTGCACCAAGTACAACGTATTTTCTCTGACATATAAGTATTTTAAAAAACAAATTCAAAAAAATCACTTCTACAAACCTATCAAATTTTAATTATTTTTTATTTTAAATATAAATATTCATCACAATTAGAAATAATGGGAAAATCACGCTTTAAAATCAATAATCAAATTTTTATGGTTATAAAAATTGAACTATTGTATGTTTTCATAGATTATTAGGTAAATATATTTTACTATTTCTATGATAGCAATAATTTTCTACAAAACCCAGTAAGTAATTCTTTAATGATGTAATCATAATTACAATTATAAGACATAATCACAAGATACAACTTATTGCGTCTCCATCTTGACACTGGCTAAGACTATTGATTCATATAGTATATTTATTCTCTAATAATCAATTATAAAATTTGTTCCACGTGGAACACTTTTATATTTTACTTTATAAAAGTTCCACGTGAAACAATCTATTATTTATTAAAGTAAAACTCCTTGAGATAAAAAGGTTCGAAATAAGCTATATCTTCGAAGGCTTGCGCTTGGTATTTCTCTAAGGCTAAGCGACCCATTTGTTTAGCAGAAGGAAATTTATTCTCCCAAAAATAAGCATTCTCATGCTTACAAATAGCTTGAAACTTAGTGATTCCATCTCCCAAAAAAATGGTTTTTCCTTTGTTAAGGTAGGTATCAAATGTACTTTCTGTAAGAATTTCTGACCGTTCCTCCAGTATAGGAGCAAAATCACGACTATATACAGCAGTAAAAACCTCCATCCTACGAGCATCTATCATGGGAATAATATATTCAATATCTGTAAATTCATAGATTACCTGCTCGGACAATATACGCAAGGTAGGTAAGGCTATAAGAGGGATACCCCAACCATAGCAGAGTCCCTTAGCAGTAGCTGTGCCTATACGCAATCCCGTATAAGAACCCGGCCCCATACTGATAGCTACAGCCTTAATATCTTTAGGCTGGGTGTGAGTTTCTTCGAGTATGCGCTCTATGAACACATGCAAATGTTCTGAATGAGAAAATTGTTCTGTACGCTCCTCTATTAGTTGTACTAAATGATGATCAGTAAATAATGCTATAGAACAATTCTTACCTGAAGTCTCTATAGATAAAATAGTCGGCATATAATATATTTCTTTTCGGCTGACAAAAGTACAAAAAATACAGCAAGCCAAAAAATAACTTGCTGTATTTTTACAAAATTTAAAAGTAAAAACTATTTTCTATGTTTTATATATTTAGCAGTACGTGCATCCTTGATGACTCCTTTCCAGTTGAGCCCAAAACCAAAGTCATATACATTGCCTTCGGTATCTTTATGACATTGCATATCGAAGGGAACATCTTCAAACTGTTGTTCTACCGTCTTCATGTTGGCAGGCATCTGAGTAGGAAGCAAAGCGGAAGGTTCTACTTTCCCAGAGAGAATTTCCAAAAGAGCTTGTTCAGAAGTACCAAAGTTAAGCAGAATACCCTCTACCATAGGTTCAAACTCGTGGAATACCATAGGACGAGAAGCGGTGATGGAAACCACCACTGGTTTGCCTTTCATCTTTTCTTTGGTCTCCAAGATATTGTATAGGTCAGTGATATTGGAGGCATTGGCTGTCTTTCCCTTATAGCTACGGTCGGTTATTTGTGGAGCAATCACCTTATCTCCTGCGGCTATGCTATGTTCGCGGGCATACTCAGCGGTATAGGTATTGTATTGTAGGGAGATTGGTATATAGCCATTCTCTCCTGCCTCGAAGAGTTCGTCGTTGTAACCTGGGTGATTTTGGGTAGGGCTTTTGACAAAGACGATAGCAAGGTCAGCCTTATTGGGATCATCGGTTACATTGAAGTACTTCTTCACATTCTCCATATTCACAGGGTAAGCTATATTGCCTTCGGTATATACACCCCACCAGTTACGTTGAGGTTCGTTATACACCTTAGGAATATAGACTGTTTTCTTCTTATCAATAGGCAATACGTGCCCTTTGTTCTTGAGCATGATAATAGACTTGAGTTGAGCATCGTAACCTGCTTTCATAAACTGAGGATTACCCACTATCTTAGCAGATTCTTCAGGGTTAAGGTAAGGATTTTCAAACAGACCCAGCGGAAGATGTTGCGCAATAGGCGTACCGCTGATTGTTCCAAGCGCTTGCGCATATAAGCTTCTCCATGCTCTTTTACCCCTATCTTATAGGCTTCTACCACAGGAGCCACCATATTGTTACCTCCAAATTGGTCTACCCCTGCTTCCAAAGCCTTGTAGTGGAGCTGTGGCAAGTCTAAGTCTTCTACACCCCAAGGCTTACCAGCAAATCCCCCTGGTGTGCTTGGTTCCTTGGCAATGATGAGCCAGTCAGTACATACTACCCCATCGAAGCCATACTTGTTGCGCAATAGGTCAGTTACTATATATTTGCTAAAACCATTACCCACATTTTCATGGTTTTTGGTATCTTGGTTGTAGGAAATAGTGTAGTAAGGCATCACCGCAGAAGCGGATTTGGTCTTTCCATGAAGCTTAAAGGCACCTTCTACGAAGGGTTTTTGGTGCATCTCAAAGTTTTTACCTGGGTATACAGCATATTTACCATAGGCGAAGTGTGCATCACGACCGCCCTCACCAGCGCCTCCACCAGGGAAATGTTTGCTCATAGCATTGACACTCTCGTAACCCCATCCGTCCTTGATTTCAGCCTTCCCTGTCGAGGTTTGGAAACCATCTACATAGGCACGTGCCATATCAGTAGTCAACTCAGGAGATTCTCCAAAAGTGAAGACCATACGATTCCAGCGAGGTTCTGTACCCAAGTCTATCTGAGGGGAAAGAGCTGTAGTAATCCCCATAGCACGGTATTCCTTGGCAGCTATTTCACCAAACTTCTGTACTATGGCAGGATCAAAGGTGGCGGACATAGCCAATCCATCAGGCCAAAGGGAGATGTTTCCTCCTGCTCCTGCATTGTACTCAGCCGTTACCAAGGTGGTATGGCGTGGGTCAGAGGAGATATTCACTGGAATACCCAGTGGTAGGCTCTCGGTAGTACGCTGTAGGTTATTGCTCCATATAGCTGCATCCTTAGGAGAGGAAACTGTAGTGATGAGTACGTGGCGTACATGGTCACGATCCAAAAAGGTTTTCTGTTGGTCGGTAAGGTCGGAGGGTTTGGCACCACTCTCGGCAAAGGGCTTACCTCCATAGCTACTCTTGCGATAACCATCAGGAGGACCAGGCAAGGCTTGGTGGTTACTGTAGAGCATTAGCCCTGCTATTTCCTCTATGCTCATTTGCTTGGCAAGGTCTTTGGCACGCTCATCTACCGGTAGGCGCCAGTCCTCATATTTGTCTAATTTTCCATTCTTATTCAGGTCTTTGAAGTGCTTACCTCCTATGGTAAGTATTTTCACACCCGAGGTAGTACTGTAACCCAAGGTAGCTCCATTCTTATTACTCAGATATTGTATATCAGTCTGAGACATGGTTACAAAAGAAGTTGTAAGGAAAAAAACTGAAAATATATTCTTTGTATTCATAAGTTATCAAAATTTGAAGTTCAATTGGAACTCAAAAGTAAGCGGACGTATATATGAACCTGTCACTAAGCGACCATCTGCATCATTGATATTGGCATAGGGAAACTCAGAATCCGCAATACTAGTAGAAGCACCTGTTTGATTGAAAATATTCACTACATTGAAACCAAAATTCAGATATTTGTTAATCTCATAAGAAGAAGAAAAGAAAGATTCCCAACGAGGTTCTATGAAAAATTGATTAGTAAGACTCACATATTGTTTGCTAAAGTAACGTAGGTTAAGACCAAAACGGAACTTTTTGATGGTATAAGAAGGATCTATTTCCATCAGCACTTTGGAAATTCCTGTCACTACATTACCATTATAGCTAATAGTCTCAGCAGTATTAAAAGGATTCACCCAGCTGTAATTACTATATTCTGGATTCTGTAGAGTGAGAAGGTAATGCAATTGGAAATTAGGAAAAGGTTTTAGTAACATGTCGGTAGTCCATCCCTTTGTCTGAATGTCATAATGAGCAGAAACCACTTCCGGACGTCGGGTTACTGGATCAGAAATACTCAAGCGTGTCTTATAGTTATTACGTGTAAGAGTGGATACTTGGGATACCAAGCTCAACCACTTATTATTATAATAGATTCCTGCTGCTAAGAAAGGAGTTTTAGTCTTAGCAAAGTCAGGAGTATAAGCTCCTGAATAATCTTCCAAATAGCCATGCTTTTCTTGATAAGTGAAATTAGCCAAAAAACCAAATTGGTCATTGAGCTTAACTACCGCCCTTAGGTCTCCATTGAAGTGATACCAATCATGATTGAAGGTAGTAAAAGGTTGGTTCAGCACTACATTGGCTCCACGTGGCTGAAGACTATAATCTCCTTCGAGCTTCTGGTATTGGAAATTAGCTCCATAGGAGAAATCAAGCCAATGGGATACATTCCAACTATCAGAGGCATAAGCGGTAACTTTTGTTTCATATCCGTTATGATACTCTCCTCCAATATTGTAATTAAAGAAAGGATCAGTAGTACTACTTTTTCGTAAGATACGAGGTTGTTTCTCTACAGAGTGAAAAAGAAAAGAGCGATCTTGGTGATAGCCATCTACATTGTAGTATTGTCCTAACACACCCAATCGCCAATTGTGTCTTTCTGTTTTCTTCTCTGCCCACAAGCGTGTCATCAGGGTAGTAGTGGGAGTCTGTGGAGAAAGAATAGCAAGCATACGTTGTACATATTCACCTGTATAAGGTGTACCGTCTAAGTAAGTATAAGAATTATTACCTCGCTTCTCTGCCCCTATCAACAAAGGTAATAAGGCCGAAGACTTAGCTACATGAAAGCGAGTAGAGTGTCTTAGTAACCAGTCATTACCCAAATCATGTTTACCGAAAAGGTCAAATGTATGAGAACTTGACCAAAGTTTAGAATCACTTCCTGTAAAATCTGCTCTATAAGGCTCTCCTGTAAGTACATTCTTGAAGTTCAGATAACCATCACTGATCATATAAGAATCTGTACCTATACCTATGCCATCATACTCCTTTACTACTCCATTAGTATGATATACAAAAGGGGCGTAATGTCCTATCATCTTAGAGCGAGAATACTTATAAGCTAAGTTAATTTCATCTTTCTCACCAAATCGGTAGGTCAATACGCCTCTGAATATCTGTGTATCATCAATAAGTCTACTGCCCTTGTGTTTAGCCTCTCCTGGATCTCCAGTGACTAAGGCACCTAAAGCATAGTATAAGTTGTGATTCTTAGAAAACCTACCAGAGAGGTTCACATCACCTAAATAGTAGCCATGGTGATTGCCCTTGAGGGTACCTACCAGCTGGGTCTTCTCTCCCCCAGTCTTAGTATAGGAATTCACCGCATAACCAAAGTCAGCAATAGTGAGAGTGGATTCACTAACCGAAATAAGCCCTTTCATATCTAAACTCTGTGAGGGACGCCAAGTCCGTATAGGAAGCTCAGGCCAAAAATGATACACTACGGGAAGATCATTTTCTAAAACAGTTATTCCACCTACAGAAGAAGGAAGCCCTATATTCACCTCACGAGGACCAGAATTGGACGATGCATTGAGCATAACATTTCTATTTTCTTCTGTATCAGGTAACTTTTTTTTCATCTCAAGAGAATCTTTCTCCTGCGCAAACATAGAAACTCCTAATAGTACGGATAAGAGTAAAAAATAATTACGTTCCATATTTTTTCAAAATTATGATTTATATCGGTACGAATGTACAACATTTTTTCTAAATAAAATGAAAAAAATTAATTTTTTTTTATTATAGAAAGAAATAATATGTCTGAATAATTCAATAAATAAAATCAATAGTAGAAAATAATCCAGATGTCAATATTTTTCGTATCTTTGCCCAAATTATTTAAAAACATTTTTTATGAAAAGAAAATTATTTTTCCTCATAGCATTCCTTCTCGGGATAACTATGTATGGGCAAACTGTGTATGAACCTTCTGGAAAAAGAAGCGTAAAAACCGTAGAAGTGGGTCACTATAAGAATATTTTTATAGACGAAAGTCATTTCGATATCACCCTAAGAAATAGCCGAGATCGCCAGATCCAGATAGAGGCTGATGATGCTATACACCCTATCATCAAAGCAAGGGTGGAGAAAGATACTCTCAAGCTGAATATAGAAACAGAAGGCGGGGTTGTTTTCATTACTACAGGAAAAATAAACATAAGCCTACCAGTATCTGAAGAAGTCCAAAAAATACACTTTAAAATGGCTGGAAATATAAGTTGTGAGAAAGAACTCAAACTGAAAAAGGCAGCTATCGAGATGGAGTATGTCAGCAACCTAAACCTACCCCTCCGTGTAGATGACCTACAGCTGAAAATAGAATTGGCAAGAAAAGGTTCCGTATCCCTACAGTCTAAAAACTGTACTTTGTACAGCCAAGGGGTCGAAAACATTGCTTTCAGTGGAAAGGTTGGAAACTTAGAAATAGAAGGATGCAATGGTGATTTGAATTTTGAAAACGTAAGAGTAGAAAATGTCTTTTTCAAAGAAGTAAGTGGCATAGGAACTATGCGCCTATGGGTGGAGGACACACTCAAAGGTAGCATAAGTGGTATCCTTACCATCCAGTACAAAGGAAATGCTGCCAATGAAGTTACCGCATCGGGAATCTCAAAAGTAGTAAAGCAGTAACAAAGGGTTTGTCAGCGTCTATTTCAGAAAAATAAATACCAAAAACTATTGATAAATCAATTATTTTTGTATATTTGCACCAATTTAAAAGAACTATTATGAAAAAAGTTATTTTAGCAGTAAGTGCGCTTATTCTTTCAGCGTGTAATCTAGGAAGTACTATTGCCAATACTACTGAAGAAGTAGCTAATAAGACAGCTACCAAAGCAGGAGAAATTCTTGGAGGAAGTACTCGTAGCTTCGCCGATGGAGTAGGAGAAGGATTGGATAAGGCTGGAAATTCCTCCATAAAACTCTCAGAAAACCTTAGCAAAAAAGGAATTAAGCTTGGAGGACACAAAATAGAAACCTTGTCTGGGAATGATAACAAAATCTCAATATATTTCATCTTTGAAGAAGATTTTACAGGCACGATAACTGTAAAAGCATTTGACAAACAAATGCAAGAGGTAGGACGCGTTAAGCAAGAACTTAGTGGTAAAAAAGATGATGCAGGTTATATAGATTTTGTATTTGACGAACGTACCAATATTGATCCTAAATACACTATTACTATAGAATAAAAATAACCATAAAGTATTCAAAAAGAGGCTATCCTTTTCGGATAGCCTCTTTCGATTTATTAAAAATGGAAAATTATTTTACTAACTCAAAATCCAAGTGCCGCTTGATAAGGTCTGTATTCTTTACACGTATCCATACCTCATCGCCCAAGGTATAGCGCTTCTTACTCACCTCCCCTATCAGTGCATAGGCTTTCTCGTCGAATACATAGTAATCGTCTTTGATATCACGAGCACGTATCATCCCTTCACACTTATTTTCTATAATTTCCACATAGATACCAAACTCAGTTACTCCTGAAATCACTCCTAAGAACTCCTGATCCTTGTGATCCTCCATATACTTGATCTGCATATACTTGATAGAGTCCCTCTCAGCAGAAGTAGCCAAGTTCTCCATCTGAGACGAATGCTTACATTTCTCTTCGTACTCAGCCTCATTTGCCGAAGCTTCTTTATCTAAATATCGCTGCAGCAAGCGATGTACCATCACATCTGGATAGCGGCGAATAGGCGAAGTAAAGTGAGTATAATCGTCAAAAGCCAAACCATAATGTCCAATATTATGAGTAGAATACGCTGCCTTACTCATAGAGCGGATCGCCAAAGTATCTACCAAATTCTGTTCCTTCTTGCCGTGTACTTCTTCCAACAAGTGATTGATAGAGTGGGAAATATTCTTCTTATCCTTGAGGTTCAGGCGGTAACCAAAGCGAGAGATGATCCCCTGCATCTGTAGGAGTTTTTCCTCATCGGGGACATCGTGAATACGGTATACGAATGTTTTTTGGAGCTTAGAGGCATACTCGGCTACCTTGCGATTGGCCAATAGCATAAACTCCTCTATAAGCTTATTAGCTTCCTTACTCTCCTTAGTATATACTCCCAAAGGATTATTATTTTCATCTAAAAGGAATTTCACCTCCACCTTATCAAAGGAAATAGCTCCTGCTCTCATGCGCTTCTCACGGAGAATTTCAGCCAAGGCATTGAGCGAAAGAATAGCCTCTACTATCTCTTTAGAAACAGTATAGCTCCCTTCAGGACGAATGGAAATCTCCTGAGGCATCACAAAATCAGTTGGTTCTGTATGAGGGGTACCCAAAGCCTCAATCACCGCCTGTGCCTCCTCATAGGCAAAGCGTGCATCGGAGCGAATCACTGTACGACCCAGCCAAGTATTGCGAATTTCTGCCTTCGGAGAGAGTTCGAAGATTGCCGAGAAGGTGTATTTCTCTTCTTCAGGGCGCAGTGAGCAAGCAAAGTTAGATAGCACCTCAGGAAGCATAGGCACTACCCTATCCACTAAATATACCGAAGTGGCACGCTGGTAAGCCTCGTCGTCCAAAATCGTATTGGGCTGTACATAGTGAGAGACATCGGCTATGTGTACCCCTATCTCAAAGTTTCCATTCTCAAGTACTTGGAAGGAAAGTGCATCGTCAAAATCCTTAGCATCACGTGGGTCAATGGTAAAAGTAAGCACTTCACGCATGTCTCTACGCTTGGCAATCTCTTCCTCCTTGATAGAAGTATCCAAGCCCTGTGCATATTCTTCTACTTCCTTAGGAAACTCATGAGGAAGTCCATATTCGGCCAAGATAGCATGTATCTCTGTATCATGTTCCCCAGGCTTGCCAAGAATCTTCTCTATCATCCCATAGGGAGAATTGGCACGCGATGTCCACTGAGTAATACGTACCAAGACCTTATCCCCATCTTCAGCTCCATTACAATCAGTCTTAGGTACAAAAATATCTGTATACATTCTCCTATCGGTAGGCACTACAAAAGCAAAATTCTTCTGCATCTGTACCACCCCTACAAAGGTAGTACGCTTACGCTCTATGATCTGGGTGATTTCCCCTTCGAGTTTCTCTCGACGCCGTGGGAATACGTATACTTCCACTACATCACCATGTAGAGCCTTGTTAAGCAAGTTGTTAGGAACAAATACATCTTGTTCCAAATCTTCACAAACCACATAAGCATTGCCATTGGAGGCCATATCCACCACCCCTTTGTGGTAATAAGTAGATTCCTGTGCTTGGTAGTTTCCTTGTGTAGTTTCCTGAATATGAGACTGTTTTACAAGCTTTGTCAAGGAAGCAATGATATCATTACGCATCTCGGTAGAGGTCGCCTTGAGCTTCTCAGCGATCTGTTTCCAAGTAAAACTCTTATTGCTATTTTTCTGAAGGATCACCAGAATATCTCTGCTAAAATCCTTGTTCTTTTTCTTTTTTTGCTTAATTTTTTTCCTACTCATATAAGTTATTTTGAGTGTTGTATTTGAATATTTATTTAAGTCCTTTTATGGTTTTATAATTTCTTCTATTTCTGATTTGTCTTTTTTCAATAGCACCCCACTGCGTACCTTACTTTGATTTACAATATAGTCGATAGATTTTTTCTGGTTTTATTTTTCCCACTTAAATAAGGTGGTTTTATGAAACATTGTCGTATCAATACTTTGAAAATTAAAGCATTTTGATTTAGAATTTTTTGATTTTATGGTAGAAATATACTCATCATATGCTCTGAAAATTTCATCTTTTTTCTCTGCAAGATCATTTTCTTTGAAATCATTATTCCAACAACAACTTGTACTTACCACCAATTCGACTTTCTGAAGTAAACTATCCTTAAATAGAAATCTTTTTTGAGATAATATCTTTATAAAACCGTCTTTTTCTTCAACCTTAGTAGTATAAAGGCTATCATTATTGGGGAAAATTTCCAAATCTTTGTAAGCATCAAATCTTTTTTGAATATCTTTAATGGTAGATTCTCCTAATACAAACGATTTTTCATTGATAAACCCCTTACATAAATCTCTATGATACATTTTTGCACACGATAAAAATACAAATGGAATTAATGTACATAGGACTATAATTATTTTTCTATTTGAAATTTTCATTGGATCATATTTTTCAAATTACTCCTCTTTCCATTATGGCGCAAAGGTACAAAGAATTTAAAAATAAAAATTTTTTTTTCGATTTTTCCACAAACACAATATACATAAAAATAAAATCTTTTTTTAAATAAAAAAAAAATGATGATGATGATACGGGGTGAATTTAGATAAAAAAATAATAGGAAAAATGTCGTAGGTATAGATATAGGAGTTTATCACCAGTTATTAACGTATCAGTGGTATTATAATATATTGATTTATAGTCTATTACTTAGGTTATTCACTAAAAGTGGAAAGTTGTTATCAGTTTTTATTTTCTATAAAAAAGTCTCTAAAAAATTCACCAAACCACCTTATAAAAGGTTGATAACTCTTAGTAAATAAATTTGTTTTTTTTCTTGTATAGCTTGTATATACAGAAAAAGGAAATGAGCAAATTTTTTCTTATTTTCTATTGTAAATTTATCAACAAAACTCACTTTTTTAGAGTACTTGATAATGAGTATTTTCCTAAAAGAAATAAACAAACATGTTTATAATACTCAATTTTCTATGATTAAGGTTCAATACCTATCCCCTACCCTACCTACAGTTGTCAGTAATTGCTCGATTTTCCTACATAGAAGGGTGAATTTGGATTCTTTTCTATACTTCCTATTACCAAGCTAAAACTATTAACAGAAAAATAAATGTTAAACCTTATTATTTTTTCAAAAAAAATAAGTTACTTTGCCCCGTGAATTAACTAACAAAAAAATTAGAGTCTTATGAAAAGAATATTTGTAATGGCTGTAGCCATGCTATCCTTGGCAAGTTGTGATAAATCAAAGGTAGAGAATACGGTGATTAATAAGTATTATGACAAGATCAACACGGATACTAATACCAGACAAGCTACCCTTACCCTGAAGGATTATCTTCTCACTGCAGGCTATGATAGGAATAACGACGGTATCATGCAGGATAGTGAATTAGCCCAAATCGAGACACTTATGGCTGCGGATAAGAATATCACCTCCTTGGAAGGATTGGAAAAAATGCTCACCCTGAAAAAAGCAGACCTCTCTAATAACAAGATAGAGACTGCTACTATTAGGAATACTACCTTGGAAGAGCTGAACCTAAGTGGTAACAAGCTTGTTAAGCTCGATATATCCAGAGCTCCAAGGCTGACAGATAAGCTTGATATTCGAGGCAATGCGAGCCTCAATTGTGTACAAGTAGAAATAGTACAACTTACTGAACTTAGAAGAGCCAGCAATTTCAAAAGTGATAAGGGAATCAGTATATTATCAACTACTTGTAATTAAAAGTTAAATATTGGTTAAAAATATAGTGTATTCAGGGAAAAATCGTACCTTTGCACTGTTTCATAATATTGGAATTTATTGGTTAAAAAAGGAATTGCCTCGCAAGAGGCAATTTTTTTATGCCCTATACTCACTTTATTAAGATTAATAGTGAAAAAATAATTATTATTTATTGATAATTAGCTATTATTTCGTAACTTTGCCTTCCGAATAAATCCATTATGAACATCCGGTTGTTATTGCTGCTAAGTAATTTTTTCTCTGTAGCTGCTCTTTTTGGGCAAGCACAGGACAGCTTATTGCAGTTACTCCAGCACCAAGTAAGGGAGCTAAAAGTACAGCGCAGTCAAGATTCGCTAAAGGTGAATGTGCTAAGCCAAGAGCTACAAGCCTTATTACTTTTGGATACCAAGTATGCGGATACTTCTAAGGATTCTCTCTATAAAAAACAGCGTCAGGAAGAAATCAAGCGTATCTACTCCAAAGCCAATGGAGCTCCTGTGTGTCTGGAAAAGGATACGCTCTATACTCTATATACAAGTTTAGGACTCAATTCGCCTTTGGAGCGATCCGAATATACCGAAAAAAAACTACAAAAATTAGCAGAACTCCCCACTTTCAAGCACGATTCTCTCAAGATACAATCCCATGATAACCTACTGATGATCACCTACCAAGGGGAATGGATACAAGCAGTAACTGAGGAAGATGCTATCATGGCACACCTCTCTCAAGAAGAATTGGCAAAATCTCTCCAAAGGGATATTCTCAAGGGAGTAACTCACTATAGGAAGGAACATAGTATGCAGCAAAAACTCATGCGTATAGGGGAGTTGGTGCTACTGGTCATGGTTATTGTTACCTTCTTCTACCTTCTTAATTTCCTTTTTAGAAAGCTTAGAAACCAACTCTTAAAGCAATCCTTTTTAGGAAATGGAATAAAAGTAAAAAATTACCAGATACTTGACAAGGAAAAGATCAACTACATCCTCACACGGATACTATACTTGGTAAAGTTTCTTATCTTTTTCATTGTTATATTCTTAAGTATTCCTGTTGCGCTGAAGCTCTTCCCCTCTACCCAACTCTGGGCGGAGCGCTTGCTCAAGCTCCTTTTGGAACCACTAAGCCAAGTGGGCAATGCCATTGTGGATTACTTACCCAATTTGGTCATTATAGGCATTATCGTCCTAATTGCCCGCTTGGTGCTGAACCTTATGCGTTTCTTCCTCTATGAGATAGAGCGGGGCGCACTCAAGATCAAGGGTTTCTATAAGGAATGGGCAAAGCCTACTTATAAAATGGTTAGGATACTCTTCTTGTGTTTTATTTTTATAGTAATATTTCCTTACCTGCCAGGATCAGGATCGTCGGCTTTTCAAGGAGTATCTATTTTCTTAGGGCTACTTATTTCCCTGGGTTCCTCCTCTACTATATCTAATGGAATGGCGGGGATATTCATTACCTATATGCGTGCCTTTCGGGAGAATGATTGGATCAAGGTAGGGGATTACATAGGGATGGTTATTCATAAAGATAGCTTAGTTACTCGCCTAAAAACTATTAATAATGAAGAGGTTACCGTACCTAATTCTATGATACTTTCTTCTTCCACGATGAATTTTTCTTCTATGGGACGTACCAATGGATTGGTGGTCACTACCCAAGTGAAAGTACGCTACGATGCTCGCTTGGAGGATGTGGATGCGACTCTTATCGCCGCTGCACAGGCTACCAAGGGAGTTACGGACAAGATAACCCCTTATATATACCATATCTCCCTCAATGAACTCAATGCTACCTATGAGATCAATGCGGTAACCTTTGAACCACAAAATATGTATATCATTAAGTCCGATCTTATCAAGAATATTTATAATGCCTTTAGAGAGCGAAATATAGAACTCACCTCTATAGAATATGTGGAGCTAAGAAAATATGAAAAAGTATAGTATTCTTCTATCCCTTTTATTATTCTCTTGTAGAGAAAATACTCCTAATACGGATAGTGTAGATGCAAATAGTATAGTTATGGAAGAACAAATAAATTCTTCTATAGATACAACTCTTTTGGTAAAAAATTTCAGAAGTCAATTGTTACCGGATAAAGAACTAAGTCTTGATCACTATTACAATGATGTTGTTTTGATTAAAAAAATCACTCCTACTACTTTAACGGTTGAAAAGAATGGAAAAGAAACAAGTTTTCCTGTAAAAGCTGAAAGTATGACCTATATGGACTTTGACTATTCAGTGGGACAATATGTAGTTATACGATGGAAAATAATCATAGACAATGGAAAAATAACTGAAGTTCTTGAAAATATAGGGAAATTCAATAGAAGTAGTAATTTACGAAGAGATCAAGTACTTGAAATAGGGAAAATATACAAGGATACAGTTGTTTTTTTAGAAAATATTACAGATTATGATTATTTCTTTTTCTTAGTTTCTAAAGAAAAGGATACTGCCAGAATTATTTACTATGATGATGAAATTCCTTTCCGAAAAGGAGATACAATAGCACTCCAATGGAAAATGGATAGTATAGATATAGCAGGAGAAGGTATCTTGAGTTTTGAAGAATGGTATGTATCAGGTAAAAAAATAGGTCATAAAACTAAAAAATAATAAGGTGGCATATATTCATTCCTATAATTGCGTAACTCCCTTAGGGACTACGGTACGAGAAAATGTAGAAGCTCTTTTACAGGGGCAGGTAGGTATACAGTTTTACCCTCATTATGAGAGTTTTTCGGATATATATCTTTCAAAAATCTCCATGGACACTATAGAGGATTCTTTTCCCTATATCAGTGCTACTGAGCAGCTTTCTTTTTTGGAGAAGATGCTTCTTTTGGCGGCGGCTCCTCTGTTGCCTACGATACGCATTACAGAGAATACGGCTTTTATCCTCTCCACGACCAAGGGAAATATATCCCAGCTCAACAGCCAGATGGATAGGGAGCATCTCCCCTACTTGACACGCTTGGTCAAGAGTATCGCAGGTCTTTTGGGGATACGCTCAGAACCCATAGTAGTGTCCAATGCTTGTGTATCGGGGGTCATGGCTCTTTCGGTAGCGGATAGGTTGCTCGAGAGTGGACAGTATGACAATGCCCTTGTAGTGGCCGCAGATGAGATTTCCTCCTTTGTCCTCTCGGGTTTTCAGTCCTTCCAAGCTGTCAGCCCCGAGCCTTGCCGTCCTTATGACAAGGAGCGTACAGGGATTACCCTTGGCGAGGCTGCTGCTGCTGCTTTTCTTTCCATGAATCCTATGGGAGCTTCCGCCCAGATCTTAGGTAGCAGCTCCATCAATGATGCTAACCATATCTCAGGCCCCTCAAGAACGGGAGAAGGGCTATACCTGAGTGTATGCAAGGCTTTGGCACAAGCAGGGATTACCCCTGAGCAGTTACAACTGATCAATGCTCATGGTACAGGCACCCTCTATAATGATGAGATGGAAGCCATTGCTTTCTCCCGAGCAGGCTTATTGGGAGTGCCTATCAATAGCTACAAAGGCTATTTTGGGCATACCTTAGGGGCTTCAGGACTCTTGGAAACGCTACTGACTATCGCTCTTTCCAAAAGAGGAAAACTCTTGCACAGCAAAGGATACAGCACCTTGGGTGTGTCCCAACCTATTAAGGTATTGGCACAAACACAGTCAGGAGAGGTGACCCATTTTCTTAAAACTGCCTCCGGTTTCGGAGGAAGCAATACCGCTATGGTAGTGCGTATGAGGGTATGATACTTCTGGGTATTTGTTATGGAGCTCTGTAGGCGAGGCATTTGTAGTACTGCCTCTTAGCAAAGCCCTTCGTCACAGAGACTGGTATACTGTTTTTCGGTGATGATTACATGGTCTAAGAGCTGAATATCAAGGGTCTCTCCAGCGCTTTTCACCTTTTGTGTAAGTTGTATATCCTCTGGGCTGGGAGTAGGATTGCCAGAGGGGTGATTGTGTACCAAGATGATAGCCACAGCGCCCTGTTCCAAGGCCATTTTGAAGAGCAAGCGTACATCGACAATAGTATGTGTGATACCTCCCATGGACAAGCGTGCTTTGTGCATCACACGGTGAGCACTACTCAGGTACAGCACCCAAAATTCCTCATGGGGGAGCTCTCCTATGAGGGGTTGCATAAGGGAAAAGACATTCTCAGGACTGTTGATCTGCGAAAGGGGTTCTGGTAATTCCGCGCTGCGCCTGCGTCCCAGTTCGGTAGCTGCCAAGATAGTAATAGCCTTGGCCTGCCCTATTCCCTTGAAGGCTTGGAGCTGCTGAAGGGTCTGCTTGCCCAAGGCTGTCAGGCTATTACTTACCGAAGAGAGAATCCGCTGGCTTAGGGCTACCGCACTTTCATGGGTTGTGCCCGAACCGATAAGAATCGCCAAGAGCTCGGCATTGCTCAGTACCGCTTTGCCCTGCGCTATCATCTTTTCGCGAGGCTTGTCTGTATCCGCCCAATCCTTAATAGCCATATACCCAGTAGGGCTATTATGCTTAGTCATAGTATGTTTTAGTTATCTATTTTATCAGAACAAAGTTACGAAAAAAATATGAAACTATCATGAGAAAAGTGTGTTTCATTTTTTATGTTAATAACTTTTCCCAAAAAAATAGATTTTTTCAGAGAAGAAAATAGTGATTTGTAATAAACTAAAAATCAATTATTTGCAAGTATATACAGAAGAAAAAGCAGTCAAAATCACATTGTTAATAAAAAAATATTGAAAATTAGCGAATTGCGTTTTGTCAATTAGGAAAAAGTTTGTACCTTTGCCCTCGCTTAAAAAAATATTTTATAAATGCCAACAATTTCACAATTAGTACGAAAAGGAAGAGCTAAAATAGCCAAGAAGAGTAAATCGGCTGCTTTGGATTCATGTCCTCAACGTCGTGGCGTATGTACACGTGTGTACACCACTACTCCTAAGAAACCAAACTCAGCTATGCGTAAAGTAGCGCGTGTGCGTTTGACCAATGGGAATGAGGTGAACGCTTACATCCCAGGAGAAGGACACAACCTCCAAGAGCACTCGATAGTATTGGTAAGAGGCGGAAGAGTAAAAGATTTACCAGGGGTACGTTACCACATCGTACGTGGTGCACTGGATACTGCTGGGGTAAATGGAAGAACCCAAAGACGCTCTAAGTATGGAGCAAAACGCCCTAAACCAGGACAAGCAGCTGCAGCGCCAGCTAAAGGAAAGAAAAAGTAAATTTTTTAAAACCGTCTAAAAGAATCAAATGAGAAAGAGACAAGCTAAAAAAAGACCTCTTTTACCAGATGCAAAATATAATGACCAGTTGGTTACTCGCTTTGTGAATAACCTAATGTGGGATGGTAAAAAGTCAGTGGCTTTTAAGATTTTCTATGATGCTATTGATATCGTAGAACAAAAGAAAAATAATGAGGAAAAAACGGCTTTGGAAGTGTGGAAAGATGCCCTCTCCAATGTAATGCCTCATGTGGAAGTACGTTCTCGCCGTGTAGGGGGAGCTACTTTCCAAATCCCTATGCAAATACGCCCAGACCGCAAAGTGTCTATGGCTATGAAGTGGCTTATTGGCTATGCTCGCAAGCGCAATGAAAAGTCAATGGCTCAGAAATTGGCAGGTGAAATCCTTTCCGCTGCCAAAGAAGAAGGTGCCGCTGTAAAGAAAAAAATGGATACACATAAGATGGCAGAAGCCAACAAGGCATTCTCTCACTTTAGATTTTAATTTGTGGTAGTATGAGTAGAGATTTAAAATATACAAGAAACATTGGTATTGCCGCTCACATTGATGCGGGTAAAACTACTACCACTGAGCGTATCCTTTTCTATACAGGTAAAACGCACAAAATAGGGGAAGTACACGATGGTGCTTCTACTATGGACTGGATGGAGCAAGAAGCAGAACGCGGGATCACTATCCAATCGGCTGCTACCACTTGTAAGTGGAACTTCCCTACAGAAAATGGAAAACCTACAGCCGATGCTAAGGAATATCACTTCAACATTATCGATACCCCAGGCCACGTGGACTTTACCGTAGAGGTAAACCGCTCTCTTCGTGTATTGGACGGTTTGGTGTTCCTCTTTTCTGCTGTAGATGGGGTAGAACCTCAGTCCGAAACTAACTGGCGCCTTGCGGACAACTATAAAGTGCCTCGTATGGGATTTGTCAACAAAATGGACCGCCAAGGTTCTGACTTCCTTAAGGTATGCCAACAGGTGAAAGATATGCTTAAATCCAATGCCGTGCCTATCGTACTTCCTATAGGGGAAGAAGCTGATTTCAAAGGTGTGGTGGATTTGATCAAAAACCGTGCTATTATATGGCATGATGAAACTCAAGGAGCTACTTTCGACATCGTAGACATCCCTGAAGATATGAAAGCCGATGTTGCCAAATATCGTGCACAACTTATCGAAGAGGTCGCTGGATATGACGAAGGTCTTTTGGAGAAATTCATGGAAGACGAAAACTCTATCACTGAAGAAGAAGTACACAAAGCACTTCGCGCAGCAGTAATGGATATGGCTATCATCCCTATGACTTGTGGTTCTTCTTTCAAGAACAAGGGAGTACAGTTCATGCTTGATGCTGTATGCCGCTACTTGCCTTCTCCACTTGACAAAGAAGCTATCGAAGGAACTAACCCTGAGACAGGAGAGCCTGCTCTTCGTAAGCCTTCAGTAGATGCGCCTTTCGCTGCCTTGGCTTTCAAGATTGCTACTGACCCTTATGTAGGGCGCTTGGCTTTCTTCCGTGCTTATTCAGGACACTTGGATGCAGGTTCTTATGTATTGAACACTCGTTCAGAAAGCAAAGAACGTATCTCTCGTATCTACCAGATGCACGCTAATAAGCAAAATCCTATCGAATATATAGAAGCAGGTGATATCGGAGCTGCAGTAGGGTTCAAGGATATCAAAACAGGGGATACCCTTTGTGATGAGAAATATCCTATCGTACTAGAAAGTATGGTGTTCCCTGACCCTGTAATCGGTATCGCAGTAGAACCTAAGACTAAGGCCGACGTGGACAAATTGGGTATGGCTCTGGCAAAACTCGCTGAAGAAGACCCAACTTTCCAAGTAAAAACAGACCAAGCTTCAGGACAGACTATTATCTCTGGTATGGGAGAACTTCACTTGGATATCATCGTAGACCGCTTGAAACGTGAGTTCAAGGTAGAAGTAAACCAAGGAGAACCTCAGGTAGAGTACAAAGAAGCTATCACTGGTAAGGCTGATCACCGTGAAGTCTACAAGAAACAAACAGGGGGTCGTGGTAAGTTTGCCGATATCGTCTTTACTATGGAACCTGCTGAAGAAGGTAAAACCGGATTAGAATTTATCAATGAAATCAAGGGAGGTAACATTCCAAAAGAATATATCCCTTCTATCGAAAAAGGTTTCAAAGATGCTATGAAGAATGGACCTTTGGCTGGCTTCGAAATGGATGCTATGAAGATTACCCTTAAGGATGGTTCTTTCCACCCTGTGGATTCCGATTCATTGTCCTTCGAATTGGCTGCTAAGCTTGGTTACAAAGAGGCTGCTCGTGCTGCCAAAGCCGTGCTTATGGAACCTATCATGAAGCTTGAAGTAATCACTCCAGAAGAAAACATGGGGGACATCGTAGGAGACCTTAACCGTCGTCGTGGTCAGGTAAATGACATGGGCGATAGAAATGGAGCTAAGGTGATCAAAGCCAACGTACCACTTTCTGAAATGTTCGGTTATGTAACCACTCTTAGAACCCTTTCATCAGGGCGTGCTACTTCTACTATGGAGTTCTCTCACTATGCAGAGACACCTTCCAATATTTCTGAAGAAGTGATCAAAAAAGCAAGAGGTAATTAATTTTGTAAAGAAATGAGTCAAAAAATAAGAATAAAATTAAAATCATACGATCATAACTTGGTGGATAAATCTGCTGAGAAAATCGTAAAAACAGTGAAATCAACAGGAGCTGGAGTAGTAGGACCTATTCCTCTTCCTACTCACAAAAAGTTATTTACGGTACTTCGTTCTCCACACGTGAATAAGAAAGCGAGAGAACAGTTCCAATTGAGCTCTTACAAGCGCCTATTGGATATCTACAGTTCTTCTCCTAAAACTATTGACGCTCTTATGAAGCTTGAGCTTCCTAGCGGAGTAGAAGTAGAGATCAAAGTGTGATAAAAGCAAAACGGAAGATTTGCTTGACTTGTCCCAAAACAATAGCGTGAGGGAAAAACGGTATAACAAGTGATATTCAGGGTTGAAATATTTGACCCTGAATTTCAGATTGTAAAATTGGGATTATTTCACAATAGAAGTTTTCCTGATTTTGCGTAAAGAAAAAAATAAGTTCAAATTAAATTTTATTATATGTCTGGGTTAATTGGAAAAAAAGTAGGCATGACCAGCATTTTTGATGAGAATGGAAAGAATATCCCATGTACCATCATCGAAGCAGGACCATGCGTAGTTACCCAAGTCAGAACCAAAGAGGTTGACGGGTATGAAGCTCTTCAGCTTGGTTTCGATGACAAAAAGGAGAAACATACTTCAAAAGCAGCAGCTGGGCACTTTGCCAAAGCGGGCGTTACTCCTAAAAAGAAACTTGTCGAGTTCCAAGGCTTTGAGAGCACTTACAAATTAGGCGATACAATTACTGCCGAATTTTTTGTAGAAGGTGAGTTTGTGGATGTAACAGGTACTTCCAAAGGGAAAGGATTCCAAGGGGTAGTACGCCGCCACGGTTTCGGTGGGGTAGGTCAGTCTACTCACGGTCAGCATAACCGACTCAGAGCACCTGGTTCTGTAGGAGCCTCTTCTTACCCTTCTCGCGTATTCAAAGGAATGCGTATGGCAGGACGTATGGGAGCTGAAAAAGTAACAGTACAAAACCTAAAAGTGTTGAAAGTGATTCCTGAAAAGAACCTTATTATCCTCAAAGGATGTGTTCCAGGTCACAAAAATGCTTATGTAACGATTCATAAATAATGGAAGTAGCAGTAGTAAATATACAAGGAAAAGAAACAGGAAGAAAGGTAACCCTTTCTGAGGCTGTTTTCGGGATTGAGCCTAATAATCACACCATTTATTTGGATATCAAACAATACTTGGCCAATCAGCGACAAGGAACTCACAAGTCCAAAGAGCGTAACGAAGTAGCAGGAAGTACTCGTAAGATCAAAAAACAAAAAGGCACAGGTACTGCTCGTGCAGGTAGCGTGAAATCTCCTGTCTTCGTAGGTGGTGGACGCATATTCGGACCTCGCCCTAAGGACTATACTCAAAAACTTAACAAAAAGGTAAAACGCTTAGCTCGCCGTTCTATCCTAAGCCAAAAAGCACAACAGGGAGCTATTATTGTATTGGAAGATTTCTCTTTGGAAACTCCTAAAACTAAGGACTTCACTAAGATCTTAGCCGCTTTGGGGATCCAAGATAAAAAATCACTTTTTGTATTGGCGGATACAAATAAAAATGTATATTTGTCCTCTCGCAATATCCCATCTGTAAATACAGTAACAGCCTCAGAACTAAATACTTACGATATTGCCAATGCAAAAACTGTAGTATTGTTGGAGAGCTCAGTAGAGGTGATTCAGTCAAATTTAACAAAGTAAGATTATGAGTATATTGATAAAACCAATCATTACAGAGAAAGCCACTAATGATAGCGAAGTGAATAACCGTTATACCTTTTCTGTAGATAAAAAGGCTAACAAGATTCAAATCAAAAAAGCGGTAGAAGAGGCTTATGGAGTTACTGTTGAGAAAGTACGTACTCTTAATTATGCACCAAAGCGTTCTGTTCGCTATACTAAAAATGGCTTACAACTTTCACAAACTAATGCAGTAAAGAAAGCTGTAGTGACTGTAAAAGAAGGAGAAATCATAGATTTTTATAACACTATTTAAAAGACCTTATGTCAGTAAGAAAATTGAAACCCACGACTCCGGGTCAGCGTTTTAGAGTGGTAAATAATTACGATGCGATTACCACTGATAAGCCGGAAAAGAGCTTGCTCGTTCCGTTAAAAAAGACCGGGGGTAGAAACAACCAAGGGAAGATGACCATGCGCTACATAGGTGGTGGTCACAAGAAAAAGTATCGTATCATTGACTTCAAAAGAAACAAATTCGGTGTAGAAGCTACCGTTGTTTCTATTGAGTATGACCCAAACAGAACAGCGTTCATCGCGCTAGTTCAGTACACTGACGGAGAAAAGCGCTATATCATCGCTCCAGCAGGATTGAAGGTAGGTCAGGTGATTATCTCTGGAGACAATGTAGCTCCTGAAGTAGGTAACGCTATGCCACTGGCTCAGATCCCTCTAGGAACTGTAATCAGCAATATAGAGCTTCGTCCAGGACAAGGAGCCAATATGGCTCGCTCAGCTGGAACTTTCGCACAGCTTATGGCTAAAGAAGGTAAGTATGCTACTGTCAAATTGCCTTCAGGAGAGACCCGCATGATTTTGCTCACTTGTTTAGCAACTATCGGTGCTGTATCGAACTCCGACCATCAGTTGGTACTTTCTGGTAAAGCAGGTCGCTCTCGCTGGCTCGGTCGTCGTCCTCGTACACGTGCTGTAGTAATGAACCCTGTAGATCACCCCATGGGTGGTGGTGAAGGACGTGCCTCAGGAGGTCATCCTCGCTCTCGTAAGGGTATCCCTGCCAAAGGTTACAGAACTCGTTCTAAAACCAAAGCAAGTAATAAGTATATTGTAGAACGTAGAAAGAAATAAGTAAGATATGGCTCGTTCATTAAAAAAAGGTCCTTATGTTCATTATGCCTTGGAGAAAAAAGTACTCCAAAATAAGGAAACAGGAAAGAAAACCATTATCAAAACATGGTCAAGAGCATCTATGATTACTCCTGATTTCGTAGGAGAAACTATCGCAGTGCACAACGGAAAACAATTCGTTCCTGTATATGTTACTGAAAACATGGTAGGACATAAGTTAGGAGAATTTGCCCCTACTCGTTCTTTTAGAGGACACGCAGGTGCAAAGAATAAAGGTAAAAAATAAAAGCTATGGGAGTTCGTAAAAGAGAAAAAGCAATAGAGATTAAAGAAGCGAAACGAAGTGTGGCTTTTGCTAAATTGAATAATTGCCCTACATCGCCTCGCAAGATGCGCTTGGTAGCTGATTTGGTTCGTGGTATTTCTGTAGAAAAAGCATTAGCTATTCTAAAGTTCAACCAAAAAGAAGCAGCAACCTCCTTGCATAAACTATTACTTTCAGCTATTGAAAACTGGAAAGTTAAAAACGAAGGGGCAGATATCGAAGCTGCACAAGTATTCATCAAGGAAATCCGTGTAGACGGCGGTGCGATGCTCAAAAGACTTCGCCCAGCTCCTCAAGGAAGAGCACACAGAATTCGCAAACGTTCCAATCACGTAACTATCGTATTAGGAGCTAAAAATAACACTGAAAGCTAAGATAAAAGTATGGGACAAAAAACAAATCCAATAGGGAATCGCCTTGGAATTATCAGAGGATGGGAATCCAACTGGTACGGAGGAAATGACTACGGAGACAAATTGGCTGAGGATGACAAAATCAGAAAATATGTGCATACTCGTTTGGCTAAAGCTAGTGTTTCTCGCGTAATTATTGAAAGAACTTTGAAGCTTGTAACCGTTACTATCACTACTTCCCGACCAGGAAGCATCATCGGTAAGGGAGGTCAAGAGGTAGACAAGCTAAGAGAAGAGCTTAAGAAAATTACTGGAAAAGATATTCAAATCAATATCTTTGAAATCAAAAGACCAGAACTTGACGCTCCGCTTGTGGCAGCAAGTATCGCTCGACAAATTGAGAACCGTATCTCCTACCGTCGTGCTATCAAAATGGCTATCGCTGCTACCATGCGCATGAATGCCGAAGGTATCAAAATCCAAATATCTGGCCGTCTCAATGGTGCTGAAATGGCACGTAACGAAAGCTACAAAGAAGGACGTATTCCTCTTTCTACTTTCCGCGCCGATATCGATTATGCTACCGACGAAGCTCATACTACTTATGGCCGTATGGGTATCAAGGTTTGGATCATGAAAGGTGAAGTATATGGTAAAAGAGAACTTTCTCCACTAGTGGGAATGACTAAGAAAAACCTTAACGGTTCTTCTGCTTCCAAAGAGGGAAGTTCTGATGCAAAACGTGCTCGCCGAAAAAAATAATTTAAATTCAGTCAAGCAATGTTACAACCAAAAAGAACAAAATATCGTAAGGATCAGAAGGGAAGAATGAAAGGTGTTTCTCAGCGAGGACATCAGCTCTCTAACGGAACATTTGGTATCAAATCCTTAGAATCAGCTTTTATTACTGCCCGTCAAATAGAGTCCGCTCGTGTAGCAGCTACTCGTTATATGAAGCGTGAAGGACAGCTTTGGATCAAAATTTTCCCAGATAAGCCTATTACCAAAAAACCTTTGGAAGTACGTATGGGTAAGGGTAAAGGAGCTGTTGAGTACTGGGTAGCGGTAGTAAAGCCAGGACGTATCCTATTCGAAGTAGGTGGCGTACCTTTGGAAATCGCCAAAGAAGCCCTTCGCCTTGCCGCTCAGAAGTTACCCGTAACTACTAAGTTCGTTGTAGCGAGAGATTATCAAGATTAATTTTATTAACAATGAAACAGTCAGAAGTTAAAAATTTATCAGTCGCTGAGCTCGAGCAAAAGCTCATCGAACTTAAGAATACATATTCGGGAATGAAAATGGCTCACGCCATTTCTCCAATTGAGAATCCACTAACTATCCGTACTACGCGTAGAGCTATCGCACGTATAGAAAGTGAGCTAACTCGTAGGAAATTACAATAATCATTGTGGCTTAATATGGAAAAGAGAAATATCAGAAAAGAAAGAATAGGGATAGTTACCAGCAACAAAATGGACAAATCCATTGTGGTATCTGTAGTAAAACGTGTAAAACACCCTATGTACGGAAAATTCGTATTGCAAACCAAAAAGTTTGTTGCACACGATGAAAAAAATGACTGCAACATCGGGGATACCGTGCGCATTATGGAAACACGTCCACTTAGCAAAACTAAGTGCTGGCGATTAGTAGAAATCATAGAAAGAGCGAAGTAATTATGGTACAACAAGAATCAAGATTAAAAGTAGCAGATAATACCGGAGCCAAAGAAGTTTTGACTATCCGTGTACTTGGAGGAACTAAGCGCCGCTATGCTTCTGTAGGTGACAAAATCGTCGTTACTATCAAAGAAGCCACTCCTAACGGAACTGTAAAAAAAGGCCAAGTATCCACCGCTGTAGTGGTAAGAACCAAAAAAGAAGTAAGACGCCAAGATGGTTCTTACATCCGTTTTGATGAAAATGCTTGCGTACTACTCAACGCTGCTGGTGAAATGAGAGGTACCCGTGTCTTCGGCCCTGTAGCACGCGAACTCCGTGACAAGCAGTTTATGAAAATTGTGTCATTAGCACCCGAGGTGCTTTAATATCTGTCCGATAATGATAAAGCTAAAAATTAAAGCAGGCGATACCGTGCAAGTAATCGCTGGTGACCACAAAGGGGAAAAAGGTAAAGTACTCAAAGTGGATCGCGAAAAAAATAGAGCTATCGTGGAAGGTGTGAACTTAGTATCAAAACATACCAAACCCAGTGCACAAAACCCTCAGGGGGGCATCATCAAAAAAGAAGCTCCTATTCATATCTCTAACCTCTCTCTTTTAGACCCTAAAACAGGAGAAATTACTCGCGTAGGATATGAACAACGTGATGGTAAAAAAGTAAGAATTTCTAAAAAATCAAAACAAGTAGTGTAATTATGACATATATACCTCGACTTAAAAAGGAATATAAGGAGCGCATAATTGCAGCTCTTAAGGAAGAATTTGGTTACAAAAATGTAATGCAAGTTCCTAAACTTGAAAAAATCGTAGTAAGCCGCGGGGTAGGCTCTGCTGTTGCTGACAAAAAGCAAATAGAGTATGCCGTAGAGGAAATCACTAAGATTACCGGTCAGAAAGCCGTCGCTACTACTTCCAAAAAGGACGTGGCTTCTTTTAAGCTCCGCCGTGGTATGTCCATCGGAGCTAAAGTAACTCTCCGTGGAGAACGTATGTATGAGTTCCTCGATAGGCTCATCACCACTGCCCTTCCTCGTGTAAGGGATTTCCAAGGAATCAAGGCTACAGGATTTGACGGACGTGGCAACTATAACTTAGGTATCACCGAACAGATTATCTTCCCTGAGATTGATATTGATAAAATCAACAAAATCGCAGGTTTCGATATTACCTTCGTTACTTCTGCTCATACCGACAAAGAAGCAAAATCATTATTAACCGAATTAGGATTACCTTTTAAAAAGAATTAATATGGCGAAAGAATCAATGAAAGCTCGTGAAGTCAAAAGAGCTAAATTGGTAGCAAAATATGCTGAAAAACGTAAAGCTCTTAAGGAAGCTGGCGACTATGAAGCATTGCAAAAACTACCTAAAAATGCATCTCCTGTACGCTTGCACAATCGCTGCAAACTCACAGGTCGCCCTAAAGGATATATGCGCACATTTGGGATCTCTCGTGTGCTCTTCCGTGAAATGGCAAACAAAGGACTTATTCCGGGTGTAAAAAAAGCAAGTTGGTAATTAAATAAGAAAAGTTATGTATACAGACCCAATCGCGGACTATTTGACTAGAATTCGCAACGCCAGTAGTGCAGGGCACCGAGTAGTAGAAATCCCTTCTTCAAACCTTAAAAAGGAGATTACCAAAATCCTTTTTGACCAAGGATATATCCTTAGCTACAAGTTTGAAGAAAATGATGTACAAGGTACTATCAAAATAGCCCTCAAATACGATAAAGAAACCAAAGAACCTGTTATCAGAAAAATTGTACGTGTAAGTACCCCTGGACTTCGTAAGTACGTAGGGGCTAGCAAGCTTCCTCGTGTATTGAACGGACTTGGTATCACTATCGTTTCTACCTCTAAGGGTGTTATGACTGGAAAACAAGCCAGAGCTCTTAACATAGGTGGAGAAGTAATTTGTAATGTTTACTAAAAAAATAGACTTAAAAAATGTCAAGAATAGGTAAAGCTCCCATCAGTATTCCTCAAGGAGTGACAATTACTATCAAAGAAAATATTGTTACTGTAAAAGGAAAACTCGGCGAATTAACCCAAGTGGTTAAAGACGTTGCTGTAAAGCAAGAAGATGGACAACTCATAGTGGAAAGACAATTAGATACTAAGCAAGGTAATGCACTACACGGTCTTTATCGTGCCCTACTTCACAATATGGTCGTAGGAGTATCTGAAGGTTTTACCAAAGAGTTAGAACTTGTAGGGGTAGGTTACCGTGCTACTAACCAAGGTCAAAAACTCGACCTTGCGCTCGGTTTCTCTCACAATATCCTCATGGAACTCCCTCAAGAAGTTAAAGTAGAAACTATCAACGAGAAAGGTAAGAACCCTATCATTAAGCTTACCTCTCATGATAAACAATTATTAGGACAAGTAGCAGCTAAGATTCGTTCTTTCCGCAAGCCAGAACCTTACAAAGGAAAAGGTGTCAAGTTTGTAGGTGAAGAACTCAGAAGAAAAGCAGGTAAATCAGCTTAAAAAGTAACATAATGGCATTATCAAAAATAGAAAGAAGACAACGTATTAAGTTCAGAATCAAAAAAATAGTTTCTGGAACTGCTCAAAAACCTCGTTTGGTTGTTTTTAGAAGCAATAGTGAAATCTATGCACAGGTCATCGATGATACCAAAGGTGTTACTTTAGTAGCAGCCTCTTCTCGTGATAAGGATCTAAAGGCAACAGGTACCAAAACTGAAAAAGCAAAACAAGTAGGTCAAGCTATCGCTAAAAAAGCTTTGGCTGCTGGTATCGAATCTATCTCTTTTGACCGAGGTGGCTATTTGTATCACGGACGTGTAAAATCCTTAGCAGAAGGAGCTAGAGAAGGCGGACTTAAATTCTAAGAAACTATGTATCAGAACTATAAAAATGTAGAATATGTAAAACCAAGCGGATTGGAACTTAAGGATCGCTTGGTGGGCGTACAACGCGTAACTAAGGTTACCAAAGGAGGACGTGCTTTCGGATTCTCTGCTATTGTAGTGGTAGGAGATGAAAATGGCGTAGTAGGACAAGGACTCGGAAAGTCTAAAGAAGTTTCTGAGGCTATTGCCAAAGCGGTGGAAGATGCTAAGAAAAACTTAGTTCGTATCCCCCTAAATGGTACTACCCTTCCTCACGAACAAAAAGGAAAATTCGGCGGAGCTCGTGTATATCTCCAACCTGCCGCAGAAGGTACTGGAGTGATTGCCGGTGGTGCTGTACGTGCTGTATTGGAAGCCGTAGGAGTACATAACGTACTTTCTAAATCTCAAGGATCTTCTAACCCTCACAATGTGGTAAAAGCTACTTTCGATGCTTTGCTTAAGCTCAGAAGTGCTAAAACCATTGCTCAGCAACGTGGTATCTCCTTGGATAAAATGTTTAAAGGTTAAAAAACATTCTCATGGCAAAGAAAATTATCGTAACACAGACTCGTAGTAGCATAAAGCGTCCTAAAACCCAAAAACTTACCCTTATCTCTTTAGGGTTGGGAAATATCGGGAAATCCGTAACGCATGAGGCTACCCCAAGTATCTTGGGAATGATTAATAAAGTAGAACACTTAGTTTCTGTACAAGAAGCATAATAAACAAAGTAGCATTTAATTATGAATTTAAGTAATTTGAAACCTGCACAAGGTTCAGTACACAAAGATGGGAAGCGCGTAGGTAGAGGTCAAGGTTCTGGTAAAGGTGGAACCTCCACTCGTGGTCACAAAGGAGCTAAATCTCGCTCTGGATTCTCTACTAAAATTGGCTTTGAAGGGGGACAAATGCCTCTTCAACGTCGCGTACCAAAATTTGGTTTCAAAAACTTCAACCGTAAGGAATATACTGGTATCAACCTCGGAAAACTACAAGAATTGGTAGACAAAGGTGTAGTTACCGATACAGTCAATCTCGATATCCTCGTGGAAAACCGCTTGGCTAATAAGAATGACTTGGTTAAAATCCTTGGCGGAGGAGAGTTGAAAGCAAAACTTAAGATCTCTGTTCATAAGTTCACTGCTAGCGCTAAAGCTGCTGTGGAAAAATTAGGCGGAGAAGCTATAACGCTCTAATAAATGATATCTTATGAAGAAGTTTATAGAGACCTTAACAAATGTCTGGAAAATAGAGGAGCTTCGTAATCGTATCATCCTTACTATTGGGATTTTGTTAGTGTACCGCTTTGGAGCACATATCATTCTCCCTGGGATTGATGCCAAGCAACTAAGTAGCCTTACTCAGAAGACTTCAGAGGGAGGATTGTTAGATATTCTTAATGCTTTCACTGGAGGGGCTTTTGCTAAGGCCTCTGTATTTGCTTTGGGAATTATGCCTTACATCTCCGCCTCTATCGTAGTGCAGCTCATGGGAATCGCTATTCCTTATTTGCAAAAACTACAACAAGAAGGGGAGAGTGGCCGTAGGCGTATCAATCAGATTACTCGCTGGCTTACCATTGCCATTTGTATAGTACAAGCTCCTGCTTACCTGTACTCCATCAGTGCTTTAGGGGTGCCTGAAGAGGCCTTTATCCAAGGAAAAGGTTTAGGCTTTATCATCCCTTCTGTTATTATCTTGGTGACAGGAACTATCTTCGCGATGTGGCTCGGTGAGAAAATCACTGATAAGGGAGTGGGCAACGGTATTTCCTTGCTCATTATGGTGGGGATTATCGCTCGTATGCCTCACGCTTTCTTCGGTGAGATGAACAGGGTTCACAGCCCTATGATTGTTATTGTAGAGATTCTTCTATGGCTCTTGGTGATCTTAGGTTGTATTTTCCTTACCTTGGCCGTGCGTCAGATTCCTGTGCAGTATGCCAGAAGAACTACCGGTGGTCAGGTGGAGAAGAATATCTTCGGTGCCAGACAGTATATTCCCCTTAAGCTCAACTCAGCAGGGGTGATGCCAATCATCTTTGCACAAGCGATCATGTTCGTTCCCGCTGCTTTGGCAGGACTTTCTAAGTCCGATTGGGCACTTAGCATCCAGAATGCTTTCCGTTCACCTTTTGAATTTTGGTACAATGTCCTCTTTGGCTTTCTCATTATCATCTTTACTTATTTCTATACGGCCATTACCGTACCTAGCAATAAGATGGCTGATGACCTTAAGCGCAACGGAGGCTTCATACCAGGGGTGAAACCAGGGCAAGAGACCAGTGATTATTTGGACAAAATCATGTCGCTCATTACCTTCCCAGGATCTTTATTCTTAGTGGCTATAGCTGTACTTCCTGCTGTAGTGAACAAGTTGCCTTTATTGGAGATCGACCAGCAGTGGGCGCTCTTCTACGGAGGTACTTCCTTGCTCATCCTTGTAGGGGTAGCTATTGATACTATGCAACAAGTTAATTCATACCTACTCAATCGCCATTACGATGGCCTTATGAAAACAGGTAAAAAGAGAAGATAATGGCAAAGCAAGCAGCAATAGAACAAGATGGAACTATCATAGAGTCTCTCTCTAATGCAATGTTCCGTGTAGAATTGGACAATGGTCATGTGGTGACCGCTCACATCTCTGGGAAAATGCGTATGCACTACATTAAGCTCCTTCCTGGCGATAGGGTAAAGCTCGAGATGACACCTTATGACCTTACCAAGGCACGCATCACTTACCGATATTAATAATATAATTCGTTTTTAAAACAGACAACAGATGAAAGTAAGAGCATCTATTAAAAAAAGAAGCCCCGAGTGCAAGATTGTGCGAAGAAAAGGGGTATTGTACGTAATTAACAAAAAGAATCCGAGATTCAAACAAAGACAAGGATAAATTATGGCACGAATAGCAGGTATTGACCTACCAAAACACAAGAGAGGAGTCATAGGACTTACTTATATCTTTGGAATTGGTAGAAGTAGAGCTAAAGAAATTTTGAAAACAGCTCAAGTAGATGAAGACATCAAAGTAAGCGATTGGAACGATGAGCAGATCACTCGTATCCGTGAAGCAGTTTCTTCTTACAAGATAGAAGGGGAATTGCGTTCTGAAGTGCAATTGAACATCAAGCGACTTATGGATATTGGTTGCTATCGTGGTATCCGCCACCGTTCTGGATTGCCTTTGCGCGGTCAAAAAACGAAGAATAACTCTCGTACAAGAAAAGGAAAACGAAAAACTGTTGCTAACAAGAAGAAAGCAACTAAATAATAAGTAGCGATATGGCAAAAACAAATACAAAAGTTACCAAAAAACGCAAAGTAGTGATTGAATCTTCTGGAGAAGCTCATATCTCAGCTACTTTCAACAATATCATCATCTCTCTTACTAACAAAAAAGGAGATGTGATTTCTTGGTCTTCTGCAGGAAAAATGAAGTTCAGAGGCTCTAAAAAAAATACTCCTTATGCAGCTCAGGTAGCTGCCGAAGATGCTGCTAAAACAGCTTTCGACGCAGGACTTAAAAAAGTACGTGTATTCGTAAAAGGTCCTGGAGTAGGTAGAGAATCTGCCATCCGTAGTATTCACAATGCAGGAATCGAAGTAACTGAAATTATCGACGTTACTCCTCTTCCTCACAACGGATGCCGCCCTCCTAAAAGACGTAAAGTATAACAAATGTAACCCTTCAGAGAGAGGCCACGATTATCGAAGGACAAGCCTTAATTCATAATCCTCTCTCACTTTAATTCAAAATTGTAAAATGGCAAGATATACAGGCCCAAAAACTAAAATCGCTCGTAAGTTTGGTGAAGCGATTTTCGGAGAAGATAAGTCTTTTGCTAAAAAGAACTATCCTCCTGGACAGCATGGAATAAACCGCAAAAGAGCCAAACGCTCTGAATATGCAATCCAGCTACAAGAAAAACAAAAAGCAAAATATACCTATGGTATCCTTGAACGTCAGTTCCAGAATATGTACGAAAAGGCACGCCGTAGCAAGGGGGTAACCGGTGAGGTGCTCCTTCAGCTCTGCGAAGCACGCTTGGACAATGTTGTATACCGTATGGGTATCGCTCCTTCTCGCCGTGCTGCTCGCCAGCTCGTCTCTCACCGCCATATCACTGTCAATGGGGAAGTGGTCAATATCCCTTCTTACTCCCTAAAACCAGGTGATATCGTAGGAGTACGCCACAAATCACAATCTCTTACTGTGATTGAAAATTCCTTGGCAAGTAATAGCTCTGTGTACGAATGGATTACCTGGAATCCTGAAAAATTGGAAGGTACTTTCGTCGCACTCCCTCAGCGTATCCAAATACCTGAAAACATTAAAGAACAGTTAATCGTAGAGTTGTACTCTAAATAATATTAGTCAGCAGTCACATTATGGCATTATTCAATTTTCAAAAACCAGATAAGGTTATCATGATTGAATCCTCTGAGTTCGAGGGAAAATTCGAATTTCGACCCCTCGAACCAGGTTATGGACTCACCATCGGTAACGCATTACGAAGAGTAATGCTCTCCTCCTTAGAGGGCTACGCAATCACTTCGGTTAAAATAGATTCAGTAGAACACGAATTCTCTACCATCACTGGGGTGGTTGAAGATGTTACTGAAATCATTTTGAACTTGAAGCAAGTGCGTTTCAAACTGCAAACGGAAGGTACTGACCATGAAAAGGCTTCTATCTCTGTAACCGGTAAGAAACAATTGACTGCGGGTGATTTTCAAAAATTTATAACAGGATTTCAAGTACTTAACCCCGATTTGGTTATCTGTAATATGGAACCCGACGTGGCTATCAAAATGGATATCACCATTGATAAGGGTATGGGTTATGTTTCCGCTGAGGAAAATACCAAACCTAATATGCCTATGGGTACCATCCCTACCGATGCCATCTTTACACCTATCAAAAATGTAAAATACAGCATCGAAAACTATCGTGTGGAACAAAAAACCGACTACGAAAAGTTGATTTTTGAAATCAAAACAGATGGTTCCATCCATCCTAAGGATGCCTTGATGGAAGCGGCTAAGACTCTTATTCATCACTTCATGCTTTTCTCCGATGAGCGCATCACCATTGAGCCTGAAGAGGTTGTGCAGCCTGAAAGCTATGACGAAGAGTCTCTACATATGCGACAGCTCCTCAAGACCAAGCTTATAGACATGGATCTTTCTGTTCGAGCCCTTAACTGCCTCAAAGCAGCTGAAGTGGATACTTTAGGGGATTTGGTTTCTTTCACTAAAACGGACTTGATGAAGTTCCGCAACTTCGGTAAAAAGTCTCTCACTGAGCTCGATGAGCTGGTAGAAAGCAAAGGACTGACCTTCGGTATGGATCTCTCAAGATACAAATTGGAGAAAGAGTAATTAATTCTGGTATAATACATTAATTCAACGAAAATGAGACACGGAGATAAAATAAATAATTTAGGAAGAACCGCCGCTCATAGAAAATCTATGTTGGCGAATATGGCTTGCTCCTTGATACAGCACAAGCGTATCAACACTACCTTGGCCAAGGCTAAAGCCTTGAAGGTATTTGTAGAGCCTTTGATTACCAAATCAAAAGAGGATACTACGCACAACCGCCGTATCGTATTCAGCCGTTTGCATAACAAATATGCCGTTACGGAGCTTTTCAAAAATATTTCAGTAAAAGTAGCCAACCGTTCAGGGGGATACACTCGTATCATTAAGCTGGGTAACCGTTTGGGTGACAACGCTGAAATGGCGCTTATCGAATTGGTAGACTACAACGAAGCAGGATACTCTCCTAAGGGTACTGCCAAGAAGAAATCTACTCGTAGAAGCCGCGGTGGCAAGAAAGCCGCTGCTGAACAAGCTGCTCCTGAGGCTAAAGAAGGAAATTCTTCAGAGGCATAATAATTATTTTAAAACAAAGAAACCGTCCCTATTTTGGGGCGGTTTTTTAGTTAATATACCTCTCGCGATGTTATCTTTACAGGATCAATTTATAGTGCCTGATTCTGTTCTAAGTGGCCTATTTCTTGCAGTTCTTACTTGTCCTAAGAAAACTTTATAGCCCTCCGAAAAAGGGAAAATAAAAACCGCCTCCAAAGCGGAAGCGGCTTTATAGGGTTGTTTCAGAGAGGAATTAATCAACTCCAAAAAGGTTATAGTTAGTCTTTAGGTTATCCAAGGCGATAGCATATTCTCCTGCTTGGTCTATATTGAACTCAATCAAGAAAGAAGAGCCTTTGTAAGGATAAGCATTAAAAGGAATATAATCGATTTCATTACTCTTAGACCCCCCAAAAGTATGGGTTTCGGCTACTACAACGGAGCGGTCTTTTCTACCTTGATCTAACTTGAATATTTCAATAGTTTCAGCAGGATTGAACTGATTATTCATTACCTTAGCAAGGAGCAGTATTTTCCCTTTCTTTATACGGAAGGGGGATTTTTTCCCTTTTACATATTGTCGAGATTTGGTAGAACCAATTCCCACAATGAATACACCCGCATCAGAATTAGAACGAATGGCTGTTTTCTGATTTTCCAAAGTACCCAATGTATTGCCATTTTCATCGAGTAAAAGAACAGAACCTACATAAGTGGGCTCAGGAATGTCAAAGGAGTAGGGAATATTTGTGTTAGGAGTATAGTTCCCCTGATGCTGTCTACCCAAAGAAGCGTTGTAAGCATCCAACAAGGCATTCCCTGTTTGGGTATTGGTGTCATTGCTTTGAGGGGCTGCTACATCGAACTTCTGTACCCTGCCTGATTTGAATTTGATTTGTGAAATTTGGTAGGTAGGAAGTTTGTTGATCACCGTTTCTTTGTCATAGGTAAACACAATCTCGCTGTCGCTGACTTCTTTGACATTAGCTTTGATTTTTTCTCCATTTTTTAGTGAGATCATATCTTGGCTATAGGTAGGAAAAGAGGCTATAAAAGCCAAAGAAAAAAACATTGTTTTTGCTATTTTTTTCATAGAGGTAAATTGATTAAATATTTATGAGTGCAAAAATACACTTTTTTCCCTTATAATCTAATAAAAATAGTTTTTTATAGGAATAGGAGAGAGTGAATTTGTATAAGAGTTTTACTCTTTTTTGATATATTTAATGGTTCTTTTAACTTCCTTATAGCGTTTCACATCTTTAAATAACATCATGGGTGTAATAATAAGACCAATAAAGGAAGATAGAGTCAATCTAACAGCAAAGTACAGAAATAAACTTACTAATAAAAGAAACCAACCTAAAAGAAACCAACCAATAAAGAAAGATACTAGAAACGAAATAGGAGGCATAATGGAGTTTAAAGCACGCCATCCATATTGAATAATCATAGATATAAGAAATATACATATAATCATGGAAGGGAACATTATCAAGTAGAATAGAAAGTCTTCAGGCCAGAATTTAAAGTTAAGAAAAGTTAATGAGACTGCAATGGCGATAGAAATAATCCATCTTGTTTCTATAGATGATTTCTCAGTATAAAGGCGATTTAGATTACAAGAATCACAGATAAAAATAGTATATTTATTAGAACATTCGCTACAGAGCCCTTTTCCACAATCAATACAAGTGCTTACAGCAGGTTGATCACTATGATTATAACAATTCATGGTATAAGGGGTTTATGTTTTAGATTTATATTAAGAATTAAAAATGGAAGTAAATAGGTTCAACTTTCCAACCTTTTTCCTCAAGTTTTGTGAATGGTATATTATATTTATATATCAGCCCATTTTCTATATGTTCGCGCTCTGATGTTAGACCACTATTTAGCCCATTCAAGACAAAGAAAGGAGTTTTCTCTATTTTAAAAGAGGCTTTCACATATGCCATATTACGTTCAGGGATAAGATGAATTTCCTCAACTTTATTGAAACGGATAGAATGAGATTTCATAGTATAGAGTTTACAGTTTTTATATTTATCCTCTCTAACTTCAATATTTGTGAGGTATTGTTTTCCTTTATCTGTAAGTTGAACAGAATAGTATCTATCATCACTCCATGGCTTCGTTCTTATGAATGTCATTTCTATCATTCCATCTTCTTTAAGTTTACTATAAGGACGTTCTTCTATAATGAAATCATAAGAAGAAAATAGAACCTCTTCTCCTATTTTTATCTGAACATTATCTTCGATAGGCTCTTTTCCGAGCGCTTCTTGGATTAATTTCTCCGCCTTAGAGGAGGTAAGTTTGTCGGAACAAGAGCCTAAAAGTAGCCCTATTGCCAAAAATACTAAAATTTTTTTCATGGAATTAAATGATTTAAAATGTTGATAATTAGACAAATATAAAAGCGTTTTCACGCTAAAAAAGTCTCATACAAAAATAAGAAGAAAAAAAATAGCTGTTTATGCTGAAAATAGATATTTTTACCCTATTTTTGCATAAAAATACAAGAGATGAACGAAATCGTAGGTGAAAAAATTAAAAACCTCCGCAAGAGCAAAAACCTCTCTCAGGAGGAGGTAGCGGAATATATTCATGTATCTCAGTCTACTTATGCTCGTATGGAGAGCGGGGCGAGTAACTCTTGGGCGGGCTATATCCTCCCTCTGTGTGACCTCTTTGGCATACAGCCCGAAGAACTGCTCAAAGCCGATCATATCGTCATCAATAATAACAATACTTCTTGCCAATATAGTGGAAATGCATACGTCTTTAGCCAACTTTCAGATAAGCTCATTGAACAATATGAGAAACGCCTTTTGGAGAAAGATAACCTCATCGCCTATCTACAAAAAGAAATCCAACAGCTAAAAACAGAGAACAGAGGTCAGTGAGCAGTTGTTAGTAACTCAAAACTCAAAACTCAGAACCCTCTTGCATAATCCCTAAAAAAGCCGTACCTTTGTGGCTCTAAAATAGTAGATTATGTATGAAAAATACGAGCAGACAGCTCACTACATCCGCCAGTTCATCACTGAACAAACCCCTGAGTTTGCCATTATCTTAGGCTCTGGACTCTCTTCCTTACAGGGCGAAGTAACTCCTATTGTGGAAATCCCTTATGCAGGAATTCCTAACTTTCCTCAGTCCACTGTCGAAGGGCATGGCAACAAACTCATATATGGTACCTTAGCCGGCAAATACGTGCTACTGATGAGTGGCCGTTTTCACTACTACGAAGGCTATCCTATGCAGGAGGTTACTTTCCCTATTCGTATTTTCCATCTCTTAGGCATCAAAAAATTGATTGTCTCTAATGCTTCTGGTGGGGTAAATCCTGACTTCTCCATAGGAGATATTATGCTGATTCGTGATCATATCAATATGTTCCCAGAGCACCCTTTACGAGGAAAGAACTTAGAAAAGTTTGGTACCCGCTTCCCTGATATGAGCGAGGCTTATGATCGTTCTATGATTGCCCTTGCTGAGGATATCGCTAAGGAGCAAGGAACAAAACTACAAAAAGGAGTCTATGTAGGCTTGCAAGGTCCTACCTTCGAAACCCCTTCAGAATATGGTATGGTACGTGCCATTGGGGGGGATGCCGTAGGGATGAGTACCGTACCGGAGGTAATCGTAGCACGCCATCAGGGGATGAAGGTCTTTGCCCTATCCATTATCTCCGATTTGGGAGGAAAGGATATCGCCCCTAATGTATCCCATACCGAGGTACTCAATGCTGTTAATGCTACCATGCCAAAAGTATTAGCATTAGTCAGAGAGTTCGTCAAAAGAAGTGAGTAGTAGTTTTCAGTTATTGACTACTTGCCATGAATATAAGAGATACCCAACAGATTAACAGCTTATTAGATGAGTTTCTGCAATCTCAAGAAGATGAATGTGTGGAGTTCAAGGAAGCTAAAAATGATTTTGATAGTAAAAAATTGGGCAAATATTTCTCTGCTATTTCCAATGAAGCAAATCTCAGAGGAAAGCAAGAGGGGTGGCTTATCTTTGGTATCGAAGATAAGACACATCGTATCGTAGGTACTCAATATAGAAATGGCTCTAAGAATCTAAATAGTGTAAAAGGAGAGATAGCACGAGGAACAACCCAACAAATCTCTTTTATAGAGATTTATGAGTTAATGAGAGATGGAAAAAGAATACTCCTGTTCCAAATACCTGCAGCACCTAAAGGGATTCCTATAGCTTTCTCTGGACACTATTATGCTCGCAATGCAGAGGAGTTGGTTCCCATGGATATAGAGAAAATAGAACCTATTCGCAGGCAATACCATACGGAGGATTGGAGTGAACAGATTGTTGAAGAGGCTACTATAGACGACTTAGACCCCAAGGCAATCGCACTGGCGCGGGAGAACTATCAAAACAAATTTCCTCATATGGCTGTAGATATAGCCTCTTGGGATGATAATACTTTTCTGAATAAGGCAAAACTGACTAAGAAAGGGAAAATTACACGAACAGCATTGATTCTGTTAGGTAGAAATGAAGCAGCCTATCTACTAAACTCTGCTGTGAAAATTCGTTGGAAACTGATTGATCGGGATAATAACGATTTAGATTACGAATTTTTTGGAATCCCTATGCTGCTTTCTGTAGAGAAAGCCTTTGCCAAGATACGAAATCTGAAATATCGTTATTTGCAAGAGGGTACCATTTTCCCTACAGAAGTGACTCAATATGAGCCTTTTTCTATTCGAGAAGCGTTGAATAATTGTATTGCTCATCAGGATTATACAAAGATGGCTTTTATCAATCTGATAGAAGCTCAAGATAGATTGGTCTTTTCTAACTATGGGACATTTATTCCTCAAAGTGTAGAGAAAGTTGTCTTGGAGGATGCTCCAGAAGAAACCTATCGGAATCGCTTCTTAGTACAAGCAATGTTTAACCTTAATATGGTGGATACTGTGGGGGGAGGCATCAAGAAAATGTTTAACTACCAGAGGAAACGTCTATTTCCTATGCCCGAATATGACCTTTCAGGAGGTAAGGTAAAGATGACCCTTATAGGGGAGATCTTAGATATGAACTATGCCCAGCGCTTGGCGCAAGATAAGGAACTTACGCTTGAGGAAATCATTTTACTTGACAAAGTGCAAAAGCAGAAAGAGCTTACCATAGCAGAAGAAAAATATCTGAGAAAGAAACACCTCATTGAGGGACGAAAGCCTAATTACTTTATTTGTAAAGAAATCTCACAAATAACAGGGCAAAAAGCAGATTATTCTAAGAATAAAGGCTTAGACAAACAGTATTATCTAGATTTCATACTCAATGCTATCAGAGACCATGGCAATATGACCCGCACAGATATTGATAAGCTACTATGGGAAAAACTCCCAGATATACTGACAGAGGTACAGAAGAAAAATAAAATAGGGAATTTGCTTACTGAACTTAGAAAAGAGGGAAAAATAAAGAACATAGGAGGATTTACCAATTCTCTTTGGACTTTAAATTAATTTCTAATCATGTCCTCTCTTAAAAATAGATTAGGAGTAATAAGGTTTAAGAGAGAAAAGTATTTTTAAATGCTTCATAATCAACGATATAAATCTCTCTTAAAATAAAAGCTAAGGTAAAAAAATAAGAGAGCTTTAAGAGAGCTTATATTTTTAGTTTGCTCATAATCAGTGATATATATTTCTCTTAATGTCCTTTTTGAAATGTCTTCTAATAAATATCAAAACCAAAATTAATTTATTAGAAGAAATAAGAGAGGATATGTTTTTAAGCGATTCATGATCAATAATATAAACCTATCTTAAAATAGAAAACAAGGTAAAAATAAGAGAAAAATCAAGTAATAGAGACAAAGGGGCAATGAATCTACTAACAAGATTATTAGAAGAAAAGGAAAGCCAGTTAAGGGGGGGAATCTATCACCGTACCCAAATTGATTTTTGCTACAATAGCAACCATATAGAAGGGAGCCAACTGACCCATGAGCAGACACGCTATATCTTTGAAACCAATACGATAGGGATCACAGACCAAGCTGTCAAGGTAGATGATATTATAGAGACCTCGAACCACTTTAGAGCGTTTGACTTCATGTTGGACAAGGCTATGGAGCCACTCACCCAGGAGATGATTAAGGTATTCCATAGTATCCTAAAGACAGGGATTTCCGATAGTAGAAAAGATTGGTTTGCTGTAGGAGATTATAAAAAGCTACCCAATGAAGTAGGAGGGAAAACCACTACCCTTCCTGAAGATGTCCCTACCCAAATGGGCTATCTGTTAGAGAATTATTATGAGAAAAATACCAAATCATTGCGAGATTTGGTGTCTTTTCATTGCGTTTTGAGGCTATTCATCCCTTTCAGGATGGTAATGGAAGAGTAGGGTAAGGAATGCTTAGCACAGGGGATAGTCCCTTTTATCATCACAGAGAAGCTCCGATGGTACTACTATCGAGGACTACAAAATTGGCCACATGTAGAAGGCTATCTCTTGGATACTTGCTTGGCAGCACAAGATGAGTACAAAGCACTGTTGAAATATTTTAGGGTTCAATAACCTTTAGTTTTAATCTTTTAGAGCTTGATTAGCAATATCTTACAGTTATATAGCTAACAATCAATCGTTAATTATTAAATTTTATTTTGTTTTATTCTAAATAAAAACGTACCTTTGCGGGCATGAACTATAAAATTTAGAGTAAAATGAAAGTAAAATTTTTAGCGCCTGTACTCCTTACAGGTCTCGTAGCCTTTACTTCTTGTAGTAAAGATGACAACAAAACTCCTACCCCGATACCACCCCAAAATACAGCAAAAGAAGTGAAAAACTTGAATGCTTCTGATGAGCAAAAATGGGTGTATTTCTCTTTTCAAACAGGGACTACTGTGGAGGTAACCAATCCTAAAACTACTGATAATTGGGATATTGCTTTTAATCGCTACAATATTCGTACCAATGGAGGAGTATCTGGTATCGGAGAGGCTGAAGTAGTCAATACCAATAGCAAGGATTTTGCTGCTGTTACCAAAGCGCCTGCTGAGGGTTATGAAAAAGATAAAGAAGTTACAGAATACGGACGTCCTCGTCCAGGACAGACACAACCTTCTGTGACTAAATTTGAAAAAAACCCTGTGATTTCTGGTACTGTAAACAAACAAGATTCTAAAGGTTGGTACAACTATACTCCTCCTAAACAAGGAGAAAACACTCCTCATTTTGAGATTACCAAATATGTATATGTGCTCAAAACAGCCAAAGGTGGCAAGTATGTGAAAATCCAACTTACTGGATACACCAATGATAAAAATGAAACAGGATATATTACCTTCACCTATGATTTCTTAACTGAAAAAGAAACAGCTAAACCAGCAGAAAAAGTGACTTTAGATTTCTCAGGCTCAGAAGCCAAAGAAGTGCAATTGAATGCTACAGGCGATTGGAAATATTTCTCTCTAAAAAATGGGGAAGTAACTCCTAATAATCCTGCTGAGGATCTCTCTTGGGATATTGCTTTCAAGGGATATTATGTAAGACTCAATGGAGGTACCTCTGGAAAAGGAAAGGCAGAAGTAGTTAAAGTAGAAGGAACCGATTTTGCTAAAGTAACAGAAGCCCCTAAAGCAGGTTTTGCTAAAGATGCTCAAGGACAAATGAGCCAAGGTAATTACCCTAACATTACAAAAGTAGATGCCTCTTTCTCTCAATATATGTCAGGAGGATTTGGTACAAAAACAGGTATCATAGGATTAGACCCAACAAAAGCCCCTAAAGTATATGTACCCACTAACTACATATATGTACTTAAAACAGCCGATGGTACTTATGCAAAAGTACAAGTGACTGACTATTACAAAGATAATGCAGATGTATTAGGGGGAACTCCTAAGCTAAAATACCAATTGAGCAAGACTGTAAGTGAATAAATAGAAAATTATGAAAGTAAAGTTATTTTTAGCTGCCTTAGTAACAGGTATCTTTACACTCACCTCTTGCAGTAAAGATAGCAATAAGGAAGAAGAAAAAAAGCCTGCCAATGTGAAACAGGAGAAGAACCTCAATGCAAGGCAAGAAAAATGGGTGTATTACTCATTTGAAAAAAATGCTATTGTAGAGGTTGCCGATCCACAAAATAGTTTGGATTGGGACATTGCTTTCTTTGCTTACTATGCTAAGCTCAATGGAGGGGCTTCTGGTAAAGGACAGGCTGGGGTCGCAAAAACTGAAAACAAGGATTTTTCAGCACCCATCGCTACCCTGCCCAGTGAATATATACAAGATGTCAAAGGGACTATGTCCTATGGGAATTATCCCAACCTAACAGAGAAGGAAGATACTTTTTCCACTTTTCTATCAGGAGGCTTTGATACTCCAACAGGTTATGTGTCGCTTAATCCGAATAATAGACAATCCAGTGGCGGAAAATGGCCAAGTGTATATGCTCCTACCAAGTGGGTATATGTACTCAAAACAGCCAAAGGGGCTTTTGTGAAGTTCCAAGTAACTGATTTTTATAATGATAAAACGGATGCGAACTATCCTTCCTTCCAGTATATCCTCAGTGAGGATGGAAAGTTCTAACAATACCAACTCTAACTCTATTTCAATAGAATTGCTATACCCTCATAGAGTATAGCAATTCTATTTTACTGAAAAATATATACAATGTCAAGAATATTTATTTGGCTGCTTTGCTTCTGTGGCGTCGGTACGCTACAGGCTCAATATACTTTCACGGGAACGATTGCCGATTGCCAGACACGCCACCCCTTATCTGGGGCTACTGTGGAGCTGGCTTCACTGAAAAAAAGTGTACAAACCGATACCGAGGGGCGGTTCTCTTTCCCTGACCTTCCGAAGGGGATTCATCATTTCTATGTGACTAAGGATGATTACAAAGGCCATTTCTTTAAAGTCTCTCTCAAAAAAGACGAAAAAAACTATATCTTTGCCCTCTGCAAGGACAAAGAAATAGAAGTAGGGGAAGTAGTGGTTACCGCTACCCGTACAGAACGCAATCTAAAGAATGTGCCTATCACAGTACAGGTGGTTACCGCTCAGGAGATTCAAAAGGCTCAGGCTCCTGACTTCCAGTCTTTCTTGGAAAATGAATTCTCTGGAATCAACTTTACCTATGATGGGGGAATGCCCAATATCAATATGATGGGCTTCGGGGGAAAGTATGTGCTTTTCCTTATGGATGGCGAACGTATGGCAGGGGAGACCTTTGACAATATCGACTATGATCGTATCGACTTGGACAATATCGAACGTATAGAGATTATCAAGGGGGCTTCCTCTTCTCTCTATGGCTCTAATGCCTTGGGTGGGGTGATCAATATCATTACAAAGAATGCCCAAAAACCCTTGGAGCTTAGTGCAAGCTATCTTTATAATACCAAAAAGGATCATAAGACGAATTTCTCTGTAGCGACTAAGCAAAAATGGGGAAGCCTCCGCCTATCTTCTTTCTATAATTTCCGAGAACCGTATGTCATAGTGGATAAGGAACCTCTGAAAACCTACAAAAATGGTTCAGAAATACTCTCCCCGATGGGCGAACTGAACATAGCTGGATTTACCAACTATGGGGCTACACCTAAGCTCTCTTTTAACCTCTCGCCTAAGTGGAATATTACCCTGACGCCCAGCTATTATTTCAGTGAGCGCAATGCAGGTACGGAGAGTTCTAAGAAGCTCAGAGATCGTTACTATAATTATACAGCAGCATTCAAGTCGGATTACAAAATTACTGATAGCAAGACCCTGAGTCTTTCGGCTGCTTACGATCGCTATGATAAGTACAAGTATTATGTATTGCTCAATGAGAAGGAGAAAAGCTATGAAAACTCTATCCTACGGGTAGGGGCTCAGTATAACCAAACGCTTTTTGAAAAACATTCCTTGGTGGCAGGTGCCGAAGGAAATTCCGATGAACTATTGAGTTTTCGCTTTACGAATCAGGGTACAGAGGAAAAGAAAAATGCTCAGAACTATGCGATTTTTACCCAGCAGGAATGGGCGCTTTCGGATGCCTTTACTTTAGTTACCGGAGTGCGTATGGATTACCATTCTCTCTTTAAAGAATACTTGACTTATCGCCTCTCAGGGATGTTCAGGGTGGAGCAGTTCACCTTCCGCGGAGGGTTTTCTACAGGTTTCCGATCTCCTACACTCAAGGAACTCTATACCAATTGGTTTCACCCTTGGGGCGGTGGCTTTCAGATCATGGGCAACAAAGACCTGAAGCCTGAAACAAGTCGTAATATCACACTTTCCGTGGATTTCAATGCGAGAAAATGGAATATTACTGCCATGACACAATATTCCAAGGTCAAGGATAAGATTGCTTATAGGTGGACACAAGCCAGCGATACCATTCGTTATGTCAATTACGGAGGGAATACCGATATCATGAGCTCCGAAATAGCAGCTACCTATCGCCCCAGTAAGTATTTCCGCCTGAAGGGTTCTTATGCTTATTATACCAGCAGCAATAGCCGTTCGGATGTGCGGCCGCATACCTTTACTGCCAAGGCGGAATATGTAGAACAGGCCGATATGAAATACCTGCCCAATATCATCCTCAGTGGCAAATATGTCAGCGGGTCGGATATTTATGACGGGGAAAATACTTACACATATTATGCCCCCTATAGCATCTGGCGCTTACAGTTTTCTAAAAACCTCCCTTATCACTTTACGCTCAATGCAGGGATAGATAACCTATTCGATTACGTAACACCTTCTACCAGTTTCTATTCGAGTACCTCCCCAGGGCGCACCTATTTTGTGGGGCTCAAGTGGAACTTATAGCCAAATTATTGTCGAGGATAGCATATGAAATATATTTACAACCTTACCTATCACATAGAAGAGGATGTATATCCGCTCTGGCAGGAGTGGATAGCTTCACGCTTGGAGTCTTTGCTAAGGCAAAGTAAGTGTTCTGCAGCAAAGCTTTTACAGATACATACCGATGCTCTCGGCAGTAAGGCCTTCGGTGTGCAGTATGAAGCGGAAAAAGAAGAAGATATTGTTCATTTTCAAGAAGTTGTAGAAGCGCCGCACCGCAAAGAACTCTTCCTTCAGTTCGGAGAAAAAGTCCTGATTTTCGGCACTTTGCTCACCGTAGAGAAGGAATGGAAAAGATAAAAAATGTTAAAAATAGAGGTTGTGAATAAAAAACATTTTTTTTGTTTGTCAATTCAAAAAAAAGTAGTACCTTTGCACCTCGAAAAAATGAGAAGAAAAATATGAAAAAAGAGATACACCCCTCAAATTATCGTTTGGTTGTTTTCAAAGATATGTCCAATGATGATATCTTTATCACCAAGTCAACTGTAGAAGCCAAAGATACTATAGAAGTAGAAGGCGTAGAATATCCTTTGGTTAAGTTGGAAATTTCTCGTACTTCCCACCCATACTATACAGGGAAGGCAAAACTTATAGATACCGCTGGACGTATCGATAAGTTCAAGAGCAAATATGCCAAATTCCAAAAATAGAAAGGTTTTTCATAATAAATAAGTTTTAAAATTATTCTGTCAAGCTCCTCCTGAGAAGGGGGAGTTTGTTTTTATTTAAGAAAAAAAGAAGTTTGTTTTAAAAATATCAAAAATAATCATTGTGGGTTGCGAAAAAAAACGTAATTTTGCCCCCAATTAAAAATGTGTGATTATGAATTTAGGACTTATCATCACCTATGTAGTTATCACTATATATTGCTTGTCATTGTTGTTGATTTTCTTTTATAGTTTGACAATACTCAACCTATCTGTGAACTATCTAAAGAACAAGCATCAGAATAACGAAGCGCCCAAGTTCAACTTATTGGATCCTAATGAGATTCCTTATGTGACTGTACAGCTTCCTATCTACAATGAGAAATATGTAGTACCTCGCCTCTTGGAGAATATAGCCAAGCTGGAGTATCCTAAGAACAAGTTGGAGATACAAGTATTGGATGACTCTACTGACGACTCAGTAGCTGAGACAGCACGCATCATTGCTGAGCTTCAGCAAACAGGCTTGGATATCGTTCATATCCGCCGCGAAAACCGAGAAGGGTTCAAGGCAGGTGCCCTTAAGTATGGAACCGCTATCGCCAAAGGGGATTTTATTGCCATCTTCGATGCGGACTTCCTTCCTAAGCCCGACTGGCTCAAGCAGACAGTAGTCTACTTCAAGGACGAACAAATAGGGGTGGTACAGACCCGTTGGGGACATATCAACCGTAACTATTCCTTACTCACCAAGATACAAGCATTGGCGCTCGATACACACTTCACCCTCGAACAAGTAGGACGCAATAGCAAAGGACACTTTATCAACTTCAATGGTACTGCCGGTATCTGGAGAAAGAAAACCATCTTGGATGCGGGCAACTGGGAAGGGGATACCCTTACAGAGGACTTAGACCTAAGTTACCGAGCTCAACTTAAGAAGTGGAAGTTCAAGTATTTGGAGGATGTAGAAACTCCTGCAGAGCTTCCTGTAGTGGTTTCCGCAGCTCGCTCTCAGCAGTTCCGTTGGAACAAGGGTGGGGCAGAGGTGTTCCGCAAGTCGGTGCGCAATATCTTGGCTTCTAAGAACATAGGGTGGAAGACCAAATTCCATGGAGTAATGCACTTACTCAATAGTTCCATGTTCCTCTATGTCTTTATTGTAGCGATACTCAGTGTACCAATGATGTATATCAAGGAAGCTTATCCGGATTTGGGTTGGGTGTTCAAGCTCACCAGCTTCTTTATCGTTAGTACGGTGATTCTCTTTGGTTGTTATTGGATTACCTATAAGAATATACAAGGAAAGACTTTTGATGACTTTGTGGACTATGTCAAGCTTTTCTTTAGCTTCTTCTCTGTGGCATTGGGCTTTTCTTTGCACAATGTATCCGCCGTATTACAGGGCTATTGGGGCAAGAAAACCGAATTCGTTCGTACCCCTAAGTTCAATATTAGCTCTCTGAAGGATTCATGGAAAGGGAATAAGTATATTAACAAAAAGCTTTCTCCCAATATGATTTTTGAGTTTTTACTCATGTGCTATTTCCTCTTTGGGTTGTACAGTGGCATCAAGCTCAATGACTTTGGGTTGTTTCCTTTCCACCTGATGCTTACTTTTGGTTTTGGCTTTGTCTTCTACAAATCCCTTATACCAAAAGCGTAACGAAAGTGAAGAATGACCATATAACTTATGGTTATTTGATAAAATAAGATTTTTTTAAAGAGAGAAAAATGATTAGATTTTTCTCTCTTTTTTGTTGTTCTGAATATTGCTCTGTGTGGCAATATTCAGAACAACAAAACCTTGTATAAAAATTTCACTTACTAACGGAACTTATACAGCTAACGAATGGGATCATAAGGTTTTATCAAGCCTTTATCATAGAGTTCTGACCCTATTTTTTGGCATTGTGCAATAAGCTCTTTAAAACTTTCTAAATCTTTTCCCTTTTTGGTAGTTACCTTTTTGGGTGTAGCTACTCTTTTTAGCCCCTGTGAGACGGCAGGTTTCCTCTTGACTGTTTTTGGGCATGTTAATGTTGCTGGCATAAGATTCTTATTTTGGATACAAAGGCACAAATTATTTTTTCGTACTAAGTGCAAAAATTGTACAAAATAAAAAATCCCTAACCTTTGGGGGATAGGAATTAGAATATTTATTAGGAATTTATAATAATCTTTTGTATTTGCGTTTTACTACCCCAGAAGATTTAAAACATTCTATAAGTTTAGAAAAAACCTCTGTTTTCATTACTCCCCATATTTCAAAATCTTTTTTTTCGGTGTATATCTCCTTCATTTTTGAGATTTCATATTCATCTAACAAATATCCATATAGATAAGTAGGGCGTTCAAAAGATTTTCCGCATTCAGTGATCTCTACAGATGGAGAAAAAACAAAACAGTTAACTTTTTTACTCTCACATTCTATGCATCCGTGTTCAATTTCCAATTCTTCAGGGACATAGTCTTTGCTGGTAGGTAAAGAGGCAATAATACTTTTATTACCTATATTTTTAAGTACAACAAAATATTTATTTTTGGAAGGATTCCCATTCTTAAAAAAGAAAGGAGTAAAATATATAATTGTTCTTTCTGAAAACATTTTAAAACTGTTCTATATAGTCCTCATAGATAGCTTTTTTACGTACATCTTTAGCTACTAAGTCTCCTAAATTTATATAAAAATCAGTGCTATTAATAGCCTCATTTTCCAAAAGCTCTAAAACTTTATTTTTTTTTGCAGTCTTTCTCCAAAGAGAATTTTCTCTATGAGTGTAATCTACTAACTCTTTTGCTGATTTTTTCCCAAACATAGTGATTACTTTCTCTAACAAATCTATATCATTATCTGAAAATTCATCATCATTAAATTCTTTTTTAGGAGAAATATATCCGTCTTTATTACTGATATAGGGAGTTAGTAAACTCATTTCAGAGGATAAATCAATAAAAATAGGTTCCGCCACAGGACCAAATTTCCAAACTTTATATTTCAAGTTAAAAAAGGGAATCCCTGTAGAAGAAACAGAAATCTCATCTAAAATATAAATAAGTTTCAAAAATTTTGTTTTGGATAATTTTCCAATCTTTTCACAGAGATAAATAGCTGTATTCCCAATTTTATTCAGTTGTGCGTCTGTGTATTGGGTATAATTGGAAGTATTCATAATCCATTTGCTATTTTTGGGACAAAGATACAAATTATTTTTCATATCGCAAAACAAAAATTGTGCCAAAGTGCAATTTTGCCACTTCCAATTGGCTCATTGTTTTGATAATCAGATAAAGTGTTTTGCGTAAGATGAAGTATTTGGGGTAGATGTATTTTCGCCAGATGACGGTGATGTGCGAAAGCTTTTGTAAGATATTGATATAAAAAATGAGGCTGTCCGAAAAGTAATAGTTACTCCTTCCAACAATTCCTTAAAATCAGCTAAGAGCTGTCTTTTAGTTTTTTTGTTTTTAAGGCGTTTTACTATATCTGGAATATGTTCTGTTACCTCTGTAATCAGATAATCAGGTACTATATATTATATCTTTTTTCTTTCAGCTAAGATGGAGGCTGTTTCACCATTAGGAGAAATCAAAGCACTCATAAAAATATTACTATCTGCAATGATAATCATATCTATTTCTTTTTGTAAGGAATATCGAAGTCTTCACATACACATTTGGCTATATTATGATTTATCTTTTTAGATAACAACAAGGTAAAAGCATAGTCCTCAGGAGACATTTTCTCCCGCTTGGCTGCTTCTACGATTTCATCGGGTGTTCATTTTAGTTTTTCAGCAGCTTCCAAAACCTCTTGGGGAAAAGTAGCCTTTTTAGTCCCAGCTTTAGCCTTTGCTTTGGTAGGAGCTTTCTTTGTGGGTTCTTCTCTAACAGTAACAAAGTCAAATGTTTTTATATATTGTATAAGATTCTTTGCGATGTTGCTATTACTCTCTATAGTGATTCGTATAAGTCATAGGATTCTTAGGTACAAAGATACAAATTATTTTCTACACTAAGCACAAAAACTATACCAATGCACAAATAGTTATTAATTCAACGTTTGAATATCTGTCATTTATAAAAGATTATCTGATTTTTCTTCCTTTTCTGAAGGGTTATCCAGCGATTCCCTATGATAGAAATATGAAAAACATTCGTGAATATCAGTAAGTTACAAAAATTTTTAGAACTTCAATGGTATTATTTATATTGAATATATTAGAGATTAGTATTGTTTTGTAATATATATTGTGTATCTTTGCCCCCTAAAAAATAAGTTATGAGATTTAGAAATTTTTTTTTACTATCCTTAGTCCTTTTAGGATGTAGTAAGGATAAAGATGCAGAACAAAATATTTCTCAACAGCAAGGGGCATTAACTCCTTTAGAGGGAATTATCAAAAATAGAGTTTATTTTGCTTCCCAAGAGAATCTCAAAAAGGAGATAGAAAAAATGAATCAAGATGAGATTTATTTTGAAAAGACTATGCTTGACTGGTATAGAAAAGGGTTTAAACCTTTTACTCCTGTAGGAGATCCTGAAGAAAATCCTGAATTAATTTCTTTATTAGGATTATCAGGAATTGCAGATGATGATCAAGAAGCTGAAGAAAATCCTATTTCAGATCCTGTATTAGCA